>Ga0074193_1003384_pt1 | contig 11813 bp, 10 predicted proteins | sample EPASupsiteHSE605_FD_64523 | JGI IMG/M metagenome (GOLD analysis project Ga0074193, IMG submission 64523) | Bioremediated contaminated groundwater from EPA Superfund site, New Mexico - Sample HSE6-05 | ecosystem: Environmental > Aquatic > Deep subsurface > Groundwater > Contaminated ...
CCTTAACTCTTCATTTCCAATTGAACATCCGCTAGTCTTTCGTCGCCAGAATCTCAACATACGGCAGAGACTTTATCTTGTAGTACGCCCTGCTTTGGGCCACCAAAACTGAAAACGCTGTTCCGGCCGCCGCACCCAGCAAAGCCACAGGCGGAAGAGCCGCAGGCAGTGAGAATATATCCGTGCTCATAGCCTGAGCCATGCTAATCCCCAACCCATAGGCCAGCGGTATACCTAGCAGGATGCCGAAAGCAAACAAAGCCCATTGCTCCGAAGTGATGACCCGCAATACTTCCCTCGGCGTCATTCCTAGTACACGGAGAGAAGCCAGTTCTCGTTTCCGCTCGGACAACGAAATAATACTGGTGTTATAAATCAGGGCAAATCCCGTTATTCCACCTAGAATGGCTAAAAGCCAGGTTGTAAAACCATAGGAATCCATCATTTTACGAATTTTTTCATCCTCATCTTTGAGGGCTGTGATCGAAGCGACATTACTGGCATTGAGGTATTTACTTTTCATTAAACCGACCTCTGCGGGATTCATTTTAACGAGCATCGAAGTGCTAATATCTCCCTGCCGGAGAAAACGCTGAAGTTCTTTTTCCTCCATAAAAGCATTGAGCCCGACATATTGAGGAACTACTCCTTGGACCATCAAGCTTTCGCCTTTCTCACCCAGGGGTTCTTGGCGCATAAGACTCTCGACATAGATCTCATCGCCTACCTTAACATTTAAGGCCGTGGCTAAACGTTCAGAAAGCAAAATCCCGTGCTCCGGTATTTCAACGTGATTTCCGCTCTTATCCAGAATATTATAGAGAGTAGCCCCTTTTTCAAGGCCCATAAGAGCAACTTCTTTGGATAGCCAACCGTTTTTTAAGGTGGCGGGCGCTTCTAAGACAGGCTCCACTTTGCTCACGCCGACTTCATGAGCTAAGTCTAACTTAACCTCACTTGTCGAGGAAGGTTGGGCTAATTGCAGTTTGACATCATAAGTCTGAACCTGTTCCAATTGAACCACGGTCAATAAATTAATCATGTTTTGCATGGACCAAGATACGGTCATCAAACTAAACACGACGGCAATACCAAGGACATTAAAAAGACTTCTCATAGGAGTTCGAAAGAGATCCCGAATTCCCATTTGGGCTTGTGAAGAAAGAGATTTCCAGAACCACGTGATTCTCTCGATCCAAGTCTTGCGCGCTGTCATCGGCGCCGGAGGCCTCATGGCTTGAGCGGGTTCCAAACGCAAAATATCCAGACTTCCTCTTAGACCGCTTATAACACTAAAAAAAAGGGCGAGAACAAGACTAATAACAAGGTACTTGACCGAAAATTCACTTTTCAGCCCCGGCAGAGCAAAATATTGTTTGTATAAGTTAGTGAGAGGAAACGAAAGGGCAATTCCGGATAAACTTCCCAATAACCCTCCCGCTGTTCCTATGACCAAGGGATACGTGAGATAGTGCCCAACAATCTCTCGATTCGTAAAGCCAAATGCCTTTAGAGTCCCTATGCTCACTCGTTGCTGTTCGATCAAGCGCCGTAACATGGTGTACAAGATAAAAGAGGCAACTCCCAAAAACACAATTGGCAGGGTTGTCGCCATTGATTTCAAACCATCCAATTTACTGGTCAAAATAGCATTGCTAATTTGGTCCTTACGAGGGACAATACTCTGCAACCCATAAGATTTTAACTCAGTTTCCAAACTGTCTTTCACTGTATCAAAACTCGCCCCTGCCTTAAGGGTAAACACAAGATCATTGAACTGTCCCTTTTCCTTCACTAAATCTTTAAGAGAACCCAGTGGAACATAGGCAATTCCAAAATCAGTCGCGGATGGATAAAGGTCTTGAGAGTTCCTCATGATATACACAAATTCCGAACTTTGAGCGGTTCCTGTAATATTGAAGGCGGCTTGTTGCCCGTCAATAACGACTTTAAGAGTATCTCCTAAGGACAGATGATTGGCCGTCAAAAACTGCGGATCCACCAAAATTTCAGATTGGTTATTTTCTGGGTAATGCCCCGTTATCAGACGAAGTTGATTGAGTTTCGCAGGATTGGTCAAATTCATGGTAATCATTCTCAAATAGCGATTAGAGTCTTTCTGTTGATCAATAAGGCGCACATCTTTAACAATTCGCCCCTCTACTTGATCCACTCCAGACAACAGGGTGAGTGAATTCACTTTGTTTTCCGGGTACCCCGTGACCTTAATGAATCCGTCGGCAAAATGTGTCTCGCTATAAAAATTCTGTTGGGCCTTATACGTGTTTTCAAAGACGATTGACATTGTGGTGTAAATCAGCAAACCAATGGCAATGACTACGATACAAGCAAGGAAAACTCCAGCATTTTCCTTAATATCTCGCCAGGCTTTTTTTCTGAGTATTACCATGCTATTTCCTCCGGAGAAACAGGGTGTTCATTGACCAAGACATTATCTAGTAAACCGTCTTTTAAATAGAAAACTCGATCTGCCATTTTCGCTATCTCTATATTATGAGTGATAATCATAACAGTTTTATGGTAGACATGATTTAGCTTCTGTAAAGCCTTAAGAACCTGGATCCCTGTTTGAATATCTAAGGCCCCGGTCGGCTCATCACAGAGCAGAAGCTCAGGGTTTTTAACAATCGCCCGAGCAATAGCTACCCGCTGTTGTTGTCCTCCTGAGAGTTGGGAGGGAAAATGATCCGCCCAGGATTCAAGTCCCACCTCACGTAAAATATCTGTTACCGATAGCGGATTTTGAGCGATTTCCACTGCCAACTTAACATTTTCATAAGTCGTTAGATTGGGCATCAAATTATAGTTTTGAAAGACAAATCCAACCTCATTCCGCCGGTATTGGGTGAGAAGACGCTCATCACTCTCATGCAGAGGTTGGCCCCGGTAATAAAGTTCACCAGCTGAAGCCTTAGTCATTCCACCAATAATATTCAGAAATGTCGTCTTGCCCGAACCACTTTGACCTAAAACGACAATAAATTCTCCTTGGTATATCTGAAAATCAATCCCCTTTAAAACTTCAACTTCAACTTCACCTGTACGATAAACTTTACGGAGACCTTTCCCTTCCATCAGAATGTCCATCTATACTCCTCCCCCGCTGCTCATGTTGACAACTATATATCAGACGAATACATTCCATATTTTAAGATCTCCATATACTCATTGTACTCTTCCATCAACTTATCATAGTTCTGCAACATCTCTTGCTCTTTGCCCTGGTAGTCCTTCATGTATTTATCTCCTAAAGCCTTCAGAAAAAGCATTAGAATCTCAATCGATTTAGAAGGATTCACCCCGCTGCGAAACTTAGAATAATCAATCTCCTGAAAAAACGCAGACATGTACTCACTTGAGAGTTGGCTATACTTTAGCTCTATCTCTGCTCGAATATCCTCTGGGGAATTTACTAGAGCTTCCATAATGACCTTGCTTTTTTCCGGGTTTTCATGAGTCAATTTAAGCTTAATAACACTCACTTCGCTCAGCCTTTGAAAAATATCCCCCATTTGTCGCAACGGATATTGGTCATATTCTTCAATGAGAGTTCGGAAGCAATAATCCACAACATAGAGAAATAACCCTCGCTTGTTCTTAAAATAATGGAACAGGATTCCCTTAGAAATACCCGCCTCCTTGACAATCATGTTCGTTGAAGCCTGCTCATAACCTTTCTCGGCAAATTCATGGATACAGGCATTTAAAATAATTTTCTTTTTTTCATCACTTAGATTTTCAAAATTAGAGTACACAAATTTCTCTCCTTATTGACCAACTAATCTTTTCCCATTATCTTCTGAAAGTCCATGTCCAAATTATACCCTTTCATTGACCACTTGGTCAATGAAAGCTTAGTCCTTCTTCAAAGAAAATGCTAATCCTTGCATTGTCTCATACCAATTTGTGATAAGACTTATATATGATTCCAGTGCAGAAAGTCTAAAATGATATAAAATATCAAGTCACTGCAATTATTTTTGTGTCATCCTGAGCGAGAGCGAAGGATCTGGGGACAAAAAGATCCTTCGCTCTCGTTCAGGATGACAATAAAACGTGATATTAATAGCATGACAAGGGGTTTCTGCAGCAGAATCATATATTACAAAAGGATAGCGCTCTGTCTATCGCTGCGAAGGGCTTGGATCATTAAAGCACTATCTAACGCTAATTTATATCAAAACAAAAAAAAGCCCGCCTAAACGAACTTTTAATCGATTCCGGGCCCCCAACTTCCTTCCTAAATGTTCCTTATGTATGCTTAGGGGGGGAGATTCCCCACCGAAGTCTCGAGGTTCAGCGTTAGCGTAAGCTAGTTCACTAACTAAGATATGAGGGTGAGCTCGTTAGGTGAGCTCTAGTCCGGCAATTTCGCAAGTGCTTTCTTATTACAGACAACTACCAGAACGTCCCTCTCTTCAACAACAGCATCTGCCCCTGGAGCAATGATGATCTGATTTTCCTTCTTTTTAATTGCAACCACATTAATTTTATAGACGGCTCTCAAATCTAATTCTCCAAGTGTTTTATTGACAAATTTAGAGGAAGCAATGATTTCAAAAATACTATAATCCAGGGACAATTCAATAAAATCCATAACATTCGTCCTAATCAGGTTATTAGCTAGGCGAATACCCATATCTTGCTCTGGATAAATTACTTTGTCCGCGCCGATTTTCCCTAGTACTTTACCGTGTAGGCTCGATTGGGCCTTAGCAACGACATAGGGGATTCCCAGTTCTTTGAGCATCAGGGTGATCAGAATATTTGCCTCCAGATCATCTCCGATTGCGACAATTGCAACATCAAAATTTCGCACACCTAAAGCCCGGAGCGTATCTTCATCTCGGGCATCAGCCTGTACTGCATGGGTCACATCGTGCATTAAGACCTGAACCGCATGTTCGTTTTTATCCAATGCCAGAACATCGTGTCCCAAGACATTGAGAGTTTTAGCCACACTAGTTCCAAACCGTCCTAATCCAATAACCACAAATTGTTTGCGCACGGATTTCTCCCCCTTAACCAATCATGATTCGTTCATCTGGATATTTAATTTGACCTGCTCGTTTATTTTTCTTCTGAGATAGCACAAACGCCAAAGTTAATGGCCCCACTCGTCCAATAAACATCGTTAAGATAATGGCTATTTTTCCTACTGAGGAAAGAGCGGGGGTTATTCCCATTGAAAGACCTACCGTTCCAAAGGCGGAAGTCACTTCAAAAAGAATTGCCAAAAGATCTGCGCTTTCAGTCAGTGAAAGAATCGAGACGGTTATAAAGATTAAAAATGCTGCTGAAGTCGTGATAGCCCACGCTTTCTGAATAACATCCCTAGGTAAAGTCCGCCCCTTATAAACCACATGAGGCTGACTGCGATAAGTACTTAACACAGATAGTATAATCGATATAAACGTCGTTGTTTTAATTCCCCCTCCAGCGGATCCGGGAGAGGCTCCAATGAACATGAGCCCGATCATGGAGAGTAATGTTGTTTCATGCATTCCCGCAATGTTAATAGAGTTAAATCCGGCCGTACGTGGAGAAACCGATTGAAAAAAAGAAGCCAAAACTTTTGTCCCTAAAGGGAGCGGCCCCAAGGTCTCGGGATTGGTAAATTCGATAACGAATATAAATACTGCTCCCACTAAAATGAGGATTCCGGTAACCTGGACGACGATTTTCGTATGTAGTTTGAAAGTTTTTCCTTTATGTACCAGAAGATCGACTAACACAATAAAACCTAAGCCACCGCAGATAATCAAAAGCATAATCGTAATGTTGACGATAGGGTCACCTGCATAAGCTGTGAGACTAGAAAAGTTTCCAAAAAGATCAAAACCAGCGTTATTAAACGCTGAAATCGAGTGAAATATACCCAGATAAAGCGCCTTCTGCCAGCCAAAATCAAATGACCAGCGTAAGGTTAGAATGAGGGCCCCGATCGCTTCAATCGCAAAGGAAATCTGAATAACCGATTTAAATAGTCTCACAATGCCTTCAACCGAGACCTGATTCAAAGCCTCTTGCAGCAACAAGCGTTCTTTAAATGTGATCCTCTTGCCCAGAATCAGGGCAAACATCGTAGCAAAGGTCATAAAACCCAGCCCACCCACTTGAATCATCGCGAGAATGATCACTTGACCATAAGTCGTGAAGGTTGTCGCTGTATCCACGACCACTAATCCTGTCACACATACCGCCGAAGTTGCCGTAAAGAGGGCATTTAAAAAAGGTAACCCCAGGCCATTCTGGGTAGCAAAGGGTAAGGTGAGCAGTAGTGCTCCAAGTAGGATGACTATCGCAAATCCCAAAGCCAATACTCGTGATGGTGTCATTAGTTTTCCTAATGCGTTCAAACCCTTATTCCTCCACGACTTTATTCGAGCAAAAAATATTATATCATACAAACCCTACCTTCACGCGACATCCAGCATAGAAATTGATTATCGCTGAGACACTTCCTATTTTATCCGATTAGAGTGTATCTATGATTTTTTAGTCAAGTTTACCCCGATTAAAAGCAATTCAGCCGAATTTAAGTTTTTATTTGACGGTTGACGTATAACTTAATTAAGATTACGTCTAAAGGGTAGTAAAGGCGGTGAACGGTATTTGCACGACGACGAATTAATAAGCAGCATTCTTCATGGTCATGGCGAGCGGTATGACGATATCGTCCAGCGCTATCAGACGGGGTTATACAGGACCGCCTATTACTACACCCAAAATATTGAAGATGCCCGAGATCTCACCCAAGAAATCTTCATCAAAGCCTACAACCACCTTGCTGGATTCAATAGAGGTTCCACATTTTCAACCTGGCTTTATCGTATTGCTGTGAACCATTGTCTCGATTGGTGCCGAAAGAAAAAACCACTCTATGTAGAGGCGACTTGTTTGGAGAACCTTAGTGATGAGGAACAAGGCCCAGAGGATCTACTTATTCAACAAGAACTCACTTCAGAGGTCCAGGCGGCTGTAGCCAGCCTGCCTGAAATCTACAGCACCGTACTGATCTTGTATTATTTCGAGGACTTTACCCCCCAACAGATCGCCGAGATTGTCGACGCACCCAAAAGGACGGTAGAGACTCGATTGTTCCGGGCCCGCAAAATGCTTAAAGATAAGCTCCATCTTGCACCATCAGGAGGTGAAGGACATGACATGTTACCGAAGCCAAAGCAACTGGCACAGTTACGTTAAGAAAAGTCTGGATGAAGACGAACTGCGCGAAATGACCGTCCATCTAAGGCAATGCTCTGAATGTCGAAGCATTGTTTCAGACATCCGGGAAACGGCGAGTACTTTCGTTAACAATCGGATGATCCTCATTCCTCCTATAGAGATCAAACTAAATGTGATGACGACTATCAACAAAGATAAGTATAAGCCATGCACGAATTCCACCCATCTCTTGGAGATGAAAAACTGGGGACTCAGCCTTCTTGCGACAGGAATTCTCCTTTTCGCTCTCAATGCAACCTCGTTAGCTCCCCACCTGGAGAGCACTCAAGTCTCTGACTTAAATAGCGCCGTAGGAAAGCAAATCGCCCTCCCCTTCACTAAAATGAGTCAGACAGTTCACGCTGCTTTGAGAGTCATTGACTCTTTAACAGCCGATCAATTAAAGTGAATGAAGCAAATCAAAGAACACCCCAACCTAAAAAATAGGTCTCTCGGAATAGATCAACAATTAAGGAGGATAATCCTATGAATTGTAACTATCATTCTACCCAAGAAGCAAAAGCTATTTGCGAAAAGTGCAAAAAGCCAATCTGCCCAGAATGTACAATTAACGCAGCTGACCGAACGATCTGCCGCCATTGCCTTCAACAGACACTTAACGTCGACCCCATTATGCTTCCCAGGAAAACCTTCCTTGAAAAATTTCTGTTTTTTTGTTTTAGCTTGATACCTGGAGCGGCTCACATGCATATGGGACTTTTCCGTCGTGGTTTTCAGTTTATGGTGCTCACCTTTGGCGGAATATCCCTTATCAGCTTTATGGGGCTCGATTTTCTAATTCCTTTGGTACTGATACCTACCTGGTTTTTTAGTTTCTTTGAGAGTTATCATTTAAGAAATCAACTAGAAAAAGGGCAAACTCCAAGTGATCAAGAGCTCTTTAGTCATCAACTACTCGATTATTCGGCGTTTCTCAAAAATCGTCGCCTAGTTGGGGGTACTATTAGCGCGATCGGCCTTCTGAGCCTAATGCGTGAGCTAGACAGAACCTCCTTGATGAATCACCTATTCGGAAACCATTATTACTTATTTAGAGGAAGTATATTCCCCTTCTTTCTAATACTGGGCGGAATATACTTAATTATTAAGTCGAAGCGACCTCCAAAAACTTCGCCTGATAATTCAGAAAACAAAGTGAACTCATCAGCCGAAGCTGAACATCAAGAAATCGGTGGGTAAGTCTAGACTCACCCGCCGAAGTAGATCAAGGAGCAACTACTTAAAGGTGTGGTAGTCTGGTATGGATCACAATGCGCCCTAATCGTGAATAAACAACAAGAGCCCACTGGATGCCTACATTTGAGATCCAGCGGGCTTTTGAGATTTAGAAGGGGATTTTATCTAGCGACTTCTTCGATCAATTCTTTAAAGAAAGGTAAGGCTTTCTCAATTGTTTTATACGCTACACAATAAGCAATTCGCACATAACCAGGGCAACCAAACGCAGCGCCAGTAACAATGAGAATATTTTTCTTTTTGGCCAAAGTGCAGAATTCAACATCGTTCTCAATAGGAGTTTTCACAAACAAGTAAAAAGCACCTTCGGGTTTAATACATTGGTAGCCGTAGGAGGAGAGTCCATTATAAAGAAGTTCACGATTTCTGTTATAGGTATCAATATCCACTTTAGCATTTAAGCACTTAGCAATGACGCGCTGAAATAACGATGGAGCATTGACGTAACCTAAAATGCGATTGGCAATATTGGCGGCTGCAATAATATTTTCATAATCAGCAGCCTGATCGGAAATCACTAAATAACCTATTCTTTCGCCGGGTAGTGAAAGCGATTTGCTGAAAGAATACCCGATTATCGTGTTGGCATAATACTTAGATAAATAGGGTACTTCAGCATTATCATAGGCTAATTCTCGATAAGGTTCATCAGAAACGAGATAAATATCTGTGCCAAATTCTTTTTGCTTCTCTCTCAGTATATCAGAAAGCTTGATTATCGTTTCTTCCGAATAGATAACACCTGTTGGATTATTGGGCGAATTGATGATCACTGCTTTGGTCTTTAGCGTGATTTTTGCTTTAAATTCTTCTAGATTGGGCTGGAAATCAATCGTATTTGGAGATATTACGACTAGTTCACCTTCATAGTTCTTGACGTAATTTCGATATTCTCCGAAAAAGGGCGCGAAAGTAATGACCTCATCCTGTGGGTTAAGCAACGTTTTAAAAATGACGTTTAACCCTCCTGCTGCCCCAACAGTCATAAGTATGTTCTTTTGGGTAAACGTGGTGCCGAATTTATCATTGATAGACTTGGCTATTGTTGCTCTTACTTCTTCATAACCGGAGTTATTCATATATCCATGAATGTTCATAGGGTTTTCAGTCTTTAAAATCTCTAAAATAGCTTGGTTTACTTCCTCAGGTGGTTCAACATTGGGGTTTCCTAAGCTAAAATCAAAGACATTCTCCGCTCCGTGAATCCCTACCAATCTTTTTCCTTCCTCAAACATGGCTCGAATAACTGAACTGTTTTGAACCTGCTCTTGCATTTTAATTGATATCATGGCACTCAACCTTTCTTCCATAATTTTATATTTGCCTGTTCGCCAGTCTCTTAAAGTTTTGAGTTCCTTGCTCTTGCGAAAGCACAGTAACCAATCAGGTGAAAAGTGAACTAAGCTAACCAATGGAAATCACATAAATTATACCATATATCGCCAACATTTTTGTAATAAGCAGAAAATCTTAACTATTATAGCTTTCTGACAAATTTAATATTCTGTGGTCAGGAGTATTCTACACCACCTAGGATGCCATGAATACTACTTCACCTATAGGGTTTGTCATAAAAACTATTTTTCCATATATAAATGTCGGAAAAATTCTTCCCGGTGCAGTTCCGACGGATGCTATAATTAAGTTATTACTCATAAGGAAGTGCAATTATGGATAATGACAAATTCCAAGACCTCATGCTTGAGCATTTTGGGAAGGTTATTAATAAGCTAGACCGTATGGAAACAAATTTAAGCAATGTTGAATCTCGTTTAGGTAATGTTGAGTCCCGTTTAGGTAATGTTGAGTCTCGTTTAGGTAATGTTGAGTCTCGTTTAGGTAATGTTGAGTCCCGTTTAGGTAATGTTGAGTCTCGTTTGACCAACGTGGAATTCGAGCTTTCAGTAATAAAACAATCGCAAACGACGATGGAAAACAAGTTTGAGAAAAAACTGGATGCTTTATTTTACGATTGGCGTGACACTCAAAGGCACTTAAACAAAGAGATGGCAACCGATATTAAAAACCTTGGTACTAAGATCGAGGCCTTACAAATGGAATCGACTAAGTATGATCAAGAGATTAAAGATCTTACAGAGTCAAAATTCTATCTGGTTAAAGTACCTAAAGAGTGAACTACCCACTACTCAAAGGGATAGTGGGTGCCCTACTTATAAAGCAAGCGAATAACGGAGATATTTGTCTAGACACCGCAAGAGGAGCTCCCTATCCGACTTATATCGGTTAGCGCTCCTCTTACGGTTTAAAATATAGTTTAAGTTTCGCTCTCTGCAATCCGTCTTTCCAACGCTGGACTTATCCAGTGCTAGTCAGATAGCTTAAAGTTGTAGATATTAAAGAGTGTCTTACGAGAAGTGTAGGGTTAATGCTTTATGCTCATGCCAAAATCTCATTGATCTCTCGTTCGGTTGCCCTAACCAACGTCTCTACCTGTGTCTCGTTAAACTCTCCCCCAGCCTCTAACGTCATTAAGGAATTCTCAAATAGGGTAACCAACAAACCATTTATTTTTGAATACTGTTGCTGAGCGTTCTCGGGTTCTGCAACCTTTCCACCCCAAATTCCTGACATACAGTCGAAGAGAAAGTTAGTAATTCTCCTCATAATCGCAGCTAAGACCGCTGCTTTAGGATCAGTTAAAGCCACGACGCTTTCATACGTTGATGCCTGGACTTTCAGACGTCCGGCGGCTTGCAGATCCCGGTGAGCTTTGGTTCCTTTTAGTACAATCAAATGATGGTACAGCACGTTAGCCGTTATAGAAAGATCTTTTACCAAGTCATTGCGCTTTAAAAACTCGAAGTTAACTCGGATATCCTCCAGGGATGAATCAGGCTCAAACATGATAAACCCGATGCTCGGTTCGATGCCATATTTGCGGAGAATACGGATAGCCTTCTCATTCTGAGCAACCGTCGTCATCTTATTTATCCGCTGTAAGGAACGGTCACTGCCGCTCTCCAGTCCGATGAGAATATTGTTCAGACCTGCTTCTACCAGAGCCTGTACTGTTTCATCGTGAATATCGTTAACTCGGGCCTCGATGCCAAACTTGATGTTTCTGGATTTAAGCAAACTCGCTAAATGCAAGGCCCGTTGTTGACCCCTTTCACCCGGACCAAAAAAATTAGGATCAGTAAAATAAAAAGACTTTATTTGATGATTAGCAATTAAATCATCGATCTCGGCAATGATATTTTCCGGGCTTCGCCCCCGCCATTGAGAACCTTGACCATAAAAAGGTTTAATGTAGCAAAAAGTGCCCCCTCCATAACAGCCCCTACTGC
>Ga0074193_1003385_pt1 | contig 11813 bp, 7 predicted proteins | sample EPASupsiteHSE605_FD_64523 | JGI IMG/M metagenome (GOLD analysis project Ga0074193, IMG submission 64523) | Bioremediated contaminated groundwater from EPA Superfund site, New Mexico - Sample HSE6-05 | ecosystem: Environmental > Aquatic > Deep subsurface > Groundwater > Contaminated ...
GTTCCCAAACATCTCCATCGCCACCTAGCCACCCATTACGTGGCCCCATTACCTGTTCGTAAACTTTGTCAAGATTGCCAGTCATGCCATCGCGCATGCGTAGCATTTGTTCTTTTAACCAACCGGCAGGTTTGATGGAACCGATAGGAAGTTCGATGTAAGGTTTAGTAATAAGCGGACTTCTGTTGTTTTGATAATTAAGGTTGATAGACCCATCCTGGGGTGTGCCATTCGCGTAAGAAAAAGAGAAAGTAGCAAGAGTAAATAAAAATCCAATAAATAGTTTCTTCATGAGTATTATATATTTTGTTTTTTAACGTACTTCCTGCTACCTGTCGTCCATAACTTTATGGGTGATTTCTAATCCGTTATAAGCCTCGGGCTCGAACAAAAAATCAAAACGGATTACAAAGTTATCAAAAGTTTTTTAGTATACTAAGCAATCATTTCTTTTGGCAAATTATTTTAATTTCTTAACTCTGATGTTTCGAAATTTAACAACCGAATCATGTCCCAGAAACGCGATATGTCCGCTCTTATAGAATAATGACTTCGGTACAGTTTCCGAGGGAGCATCTTTTGTTGCCTCGCTTAAATCGCCGTCAACGATAACAGTCCCATTCAAAATAACTTTTATATGATTCCCATTAGCAATTACTTCCTGATTGTTCCATTCGCCGGCAGGTTTTAAAAATCCCCTTTTTGCGGGAATCCACCCATAAACTGAACCGTGATATTGGTAGGGCTTTAAGTCTTTGTACATAGGAGCTTCATTGTCTAATATCTGCAACTCCATTCCATCATAACCACTTTTAGTAGTAATAATTTTATGCCTTAGCCCCAGACCATTGTTTGCATCTGGTGAAAGTAAAAAATCAAATTTCAATACGAAATTATCAAATTCATCAATCGTATACAAATTCCCATAACCGGAACCGGCGACAGGTTTCATAACGATATTTCCTTCTTCCATAATATATTCGTTTGTATTTGACGTCCACTGAGACATCGAAGTGCCATCAAAAAGAACTTTAAAACCCTCTTTTTTCTCTTGTTTGGATAATTTAAAAGGTTTCTTTGTCAAATGATTTTCCGGATCAGCAGAAAAAATGTTACTGTTTATTGTAAACAGTAAAGCCAATAGCAAATATGTTATTCTCATTATAATTATACTCCTTTTATACTTTTATCTCTTTATTTTCAATAAATCGGCATTCCATTCGATAGCTCTTTTTTGTAAGTAACTTTCAGAACTTAACAGGGCCGGAGCAGCCGAACGAACGGCAAAAAGAACATCTGCAGTAAGGGGCACATTATTCCGTATTCCATTAAAAAAATTAAAGAAATGATCGTAATGACCTCCTTTATACCCGTTCTCAGCTCTAAAAATAAACTCACGCGACGATACTTTTTCAGGCTCTTCCATTCCTTGCCCAAGTTCTCGTAAAGCTCCCAATCTATTTTTATCAAGATCGGTTGTCGTTTTTAAAACAACTTTATCCCATCCTACGTCCAACGTGCCCTTCGAACCAACAATTTTAAAATCCATACTTCCCCATTTATTCGAGATGCCGTCCACATAATTTGCTCCCAAAGAGACAGTGAAAGCTCCTAAATTATTTTTGTTAGGGTAATCAAAATACCCCAACATTATATCGGGTGTATCTCGTGATCCATCTGTATAGTGGTGAATTCCTCCTGTGGTGTAGACCTTTTCTGGTCCGTTAGCATCCATTATAAAGTGAACGCTCGCAAGAACGTGAACAAATAGGTCGCCGGCAATTCCTGTTCCATAATCTTTCCAGTTTCTCCAATTAAAGAACCGTTGCGGATCAAACTTATGCTTTTGAGCATTCCCGATAAAACGATCCCACCAAATGGTTTTTTCGGTAGCATCTTCCGGAGCTATATATTTTGCTAATTCTCCGGGAGATCCGGTAAACTGTCCGTCAATAAAATTAACAGTTCCTATTACCCCTTCCCGAATTAGAATCCGTGCAGCTCTGTTGCCCAAGGAAGCCATTCCCTGACTGCCGACCTGAAACAAGCAGCCACTTTTTCTTTGAGCTTCAATTAACGCTTTTCCTTCACTCAATTTATGTATTACCGGTTTCTCGCAATATACATGTTTTCCTGCTTGCATAGCATCAATAGCAATCTGCTGATGCCAATGGTCGGGCGTTGCAACAATTACAGCGTCAACATCTTTCAGTGCAAGAATTTCCCTGTATTCTTTTGTTACAGTGAGCTGATTTCCCCATTGTTCTTTTGCCTCATCCAATCGTCTATCGTACAAGTCACAAACACCAATCAGATTTATACCTCCAACGGATAATGCCGTATTCGTGTCTGCAGTTCCCATTCCTCCTTTGCCTATTAAGGCAATCCGAATAGAAGACTGAGAGGAAGCAAATCCTCGGTTGAATACATTTTTTTCAGGAACCTTCGCAGCCAATATAGAGGGTATTTGGTTTGCGGCCACAGTCCCTATCAATAAATTTTTAATGAAATTTCTTCTTCCGTACATAGCTTATAGTTTTAAATAAGTACATGAAGATAGATCGGATACCCTATTTCAGGTATCCGATCTATTAGTTGTTATTATTCTCCCCAAACATAAAATTCTGCAATGTCGCAATTTGCACCACTTTCTGGTCCGTCACCTGCATACCAGAAGGCTTCTGATACAACAAATCGAATATAGCGTGCAACTGTAGCATTTACTTTGAATGTGTGAGAACGAGGATCATTACCGTCCATAGCCCAATCGGATAGTTTTTTCCATTCTTTATTGTCTACACTTGTTTCAAAGTAGCCGGATTTAATGTTACCTCTCCATCCATCCCCACCTCCGGTAGGTTTTGTTATTCCAATCTGGAATACTTTATATTCCTTTTTCATGTCAAAAACAAAGTAGTAAGGGAATGGTTTAGGTGCGTCCCATTTAGAACCCCAATATGTTTCAGTATTTCCATCTAACATCCAATCTGGCGTACGTCCGAGTGATGCATATTGAGGCTCTTCAGATATACAGCTATTCCATTCTATCACTTCCCATCCAGTTCGGTTTAAAGGATTCGGATTAAAGGAAACAGGAATTAATAACGTCGATTTTTCAGGATTTATCCCGTATTTTGATACCGAGGAGATACGCAATGGAATCATATACTGTCCAAACAGATACTGATTATTCTGGTCGATAAATCCTTTTTTCAAAATCTTGAATTTAATAGACTGGAAATTTGCATTTGGATGGATACTTCCTGTCATCTTATCAAAGCTATAAGCTGCTTCAGGCAGTATTTTGTAGTCAGTATTATTTTCTGAATTATATTCATCCAATAATGTAGGATCTACTTCCAGATTAAACGATAAATCCCAGATATTTTGATAATTTACCCTTATTTCGGAGAAGAATTCCGATTCATCAGGAGAGGTCGGGTCTATCTGGCATTTCAGCGAGGAAAGACCACTTTCAGAGAATCCAATGTAAGCCTCAGTAATAACCGGAGCGATTATTGTACTCATCTTAGCTGTGTCGGCAATCTCAATAGAAGAATCTAGCACCTTAATACTACAAGGGAGAACATATTGTTCGTCAGATTTTTGCAAATCCTTAATACTTGCAGTATTAAAGATGATCTTAAACGAATTTCTGTATTCTTTTTTGCTCATTAATAATGTCTTAGACTCTATTCTATAATATTCTTGCGGTAACAACTTATAAGTTGTCTGATGGGCATTATTATATTCGGTTAACAAAGATTCATCAATTACAACTTCCAAATTGGCCTCCTGTTGACCCATTCCACTTTTTATAACAAAAAGATCGTACGTGAAATTATCCCAATTAGCCATTTCTTCGTTGTGAAATCCTGGCTTTAGCACATAGATTTGATCATCAACCATATTATGCATAAGCGAATCCTCACATGCAGATCCTACGAATAGGAAGAGCATCAGAATAAAAAGGTGGGAGATTTTTATATTATTTGTCATCATATTAGTATTTACTTTAAAATGATTATAGTTATTGTCACCAACCATAATTCTGAGTTATATTTTTCATTTCATTCAGTTGACTCTGATGTAAGGGGAATAGATAATGCTTGGGTTCAAACACAAGTCTGCCCGGGAATACCTTATCTGTCCGTTCCCATGAATCTTCATAATTAGTCGCTGCTACATTACGTGTGTAGTTGGGTTGGTTGGATTCTGCTTCACCAATCATCCAAGTTCTTACATCATAATACCTATGACCTTCAAATGCGAGTTCCACCATTCTTTCTTTGCGTAATAACTCTCTTAATAAAGCCTGGTTTCCCTTTACTTCGGGATAAGCTACTTCAAGATTGTTCAACCCGCTTCGGTTGCGCACTTTATTGATGTAGATAAGAGCTTCATCTTCGTTTCTATTTGGTTTTTCGTTGCATGCTTCTGCATAGTTGAGGTATATTTCGCCCAATCTATAATAAGGCCAGCTGTATTGTCCCCATTTATCGTCTTCAATATTATTGGCAGGATCGCTGAAACGTCTCCACAAATATCCAGACTTTACACAGTCGCCCGATGCAGAGAAAGAAGAGGTTCCACCATCGAAGAAGGTGACTAATTTTATGCCTTTGTATGTGTTGATCCAATTCATACCATTTGCTAAAATGGATGCATAGAAGCGGGCGTCTCTACCCACACAGCTGTTGTGAGCGTTAATTGTTGCAAAATTATCCAACGGATGAGTATATGGATTAGTAAATCCTTCATCCGAATATCCGGATTTTGGATCAATAATCGGAGATCCGTCTGATTTATATCCTGTAACAGGATAACGTCCGGAAACTCCCATCGGGTAAGCATCCACAAGTTTTAAAGAAGGACAGTATCCACCGTATCCGGTTTTTACAACTCTTGGAGGCGCACATCTTACATTGTATGTAAAACCATCGCTTTGCCAACTAGCCCAGATAAGTTCTTCATTCCACTTATCAAAATAAATACCCATATAAGACTTTATAGCTTTCCGGAAAGGATCAGACTCTTGTGTATCCTGGTGCAAAGAATAAATATTTAGATCAATGACAGCCTTTGCTGCTTTCGCTGCTTCTTCCCATTTATTAGGATCGGGAGTTTGAGGAAACAAAAACTCGCCGTATTTGTTTTTTATTCCTTTATAAAGATCGCATCCGTTAAACAGTGGTCGGGCTGCATATAATGTCAACCTCGATTTTGCCGCCATAACTGCACCTTTTGTAAGGCGTCCCCACCATGCCTCGTCAGTGATTTTCTCTGGCAATACAGCTATTGATTTATCATACTCCGAGAGTATAAAATTAATATTTTCATCTACAGAATGTCTGTCTATATCTTCAGGCTTTATTAAAGGATCTGAAGCATTATCTCCCCAAATATAAACCGGACCGTATTTTCTGAACATAACGAAATACAGATATGCCCTAACAAAACGAGCTTCGGCTTTCATCACGTCTTTCGTGTTTTGATCAATTTCTACGCATTTATCAACATTATTAATGAAAATAGTGGCCTGACTGATTCCTTTATAATTATTTGTCCAGTTGTGATATGCATCAGTTGTTACTCCCCATGATCCGGATCTGTTAGATTCCCATTCGCCATAAAACCAGGAAAATAATGCTTCGTCACTACGGGAAACCGAACTACCTTCTCCCCACAAAATATCATATTCATTGGGTAAATAACCATAAACCTGCGCAAGGTATGCTTCGGTAGTCTGTCTTTTATTAAAGACTTCATCAAAAGTCATTTGATTTTGTAATTCTACATTTAGATAATCATCACAGGAAGTCGTAAGAAATCCTAACAATGTTATTACAATGCAGAACATGTTTTTATATATCTTATTCATGGTCGTCAAATAATTATAGATTAATATTAAGCCCGAAGCACACAGTTCTCATCTGCGGATAGATTCCTCCATTGCCGGTCGCCAATTCGGGATCCCATAACTTAAATTTGCTGAAAGTCAATAGATTTACACCTTGAATATATACACGAACGGTCGAAGAACCGATCTTTTGTGTTATACGCTTGGGTATTGTATATCCGATTTCAGCATTTTTTAAACGTACGAAACTCATGTCGCGTAACCAGTAAGTGGATTGTTGCTTATTGTTGGGTCTGTCTAACATGGATAAACGGGGATATTCGGCATTCGGGTTAGGATTTTCCAGTGTCCATCTTTTATCAGCCACATCAGAAAATATCTGGCCATTAACCAAAATACTACCCAATTGTCCGTAGATAGAACTTCCTCCAATAAACCGGGATACATTATCTACTCCCTGGAAGAATACAGATAAATCAATTCCTTTCCAACCGGCGCTAACGCCAAAACCGTAGTTAATCTCAGGTATAGTAGTATATCCTACAGCAACACGGTCATAATCATTAATCATTCCATCACCATTAATGTCCTTATATTTTATATCTCCAGGCACTAACGAATCGTTGAATGTTTGTTTTGGGCTATTGGCAATATCTGCTTCAGACTCAAAAAGGCCTAATGCAATTAACCCACGATGTTGATCATAAGGCTCGTTCACTTCTTCCTGATAAGCCCAAACTGGAGTAGGCTTGTCGTCATACAGCTTTTTGTTTCTGTTGAATGTGAAATTTGCACGTCCTTTAAGGTAAAAATCACCTATAGTATGAGTATATTCCATAGAGGCATCAACCCCCTGATTTTGCATTTTACCTAAATTAACGTATTGCTGAACGTTATTACCTACAATAGTGGGGACGCTTTCTTGCAAGATATAAATACCTTCTCGCTTGTCGAAGAAATAGTCTGCCTGGATTTTCAGCTTATCAAATAATCCAAGCTCAACACCCACGTTGCTTTTCTTTGCACTTTCCCAGGATACATTAGGGTTACCAGGATATCCGGTTGCTATACCATCGCGCCACTGCTGACCGGTGCTGCCAAAACGGTATCCGCCCGACCATGCCATTTCCGAATTATAAGCGAAACGTCTGTTTCCTCCAATCTGGTCATTACCTATTTCTCCATAAGATCCCTTGATCTTTAACAAATTGATTACAGGGAGTAAATCTTTAAAGTACTCTTCATTGCTGATCAAATATCCTAAAGCTATTGATGGGAAAAAACCAAACCGTTTATTTGGAGCAAAATTTTCTGATCCATTATAACCGAAGTTTCCCTCTATAAAATACGTATCTTTATAAGAATAGGTTGCTCTACCAGCAAAACCGATATTACGATAAGGGAATGCGGCAATATAATCTCCCGGGAAATTATTAGTGTACTCTCTCTTATTGAAAAGAACTAATCCTCCTACGCGATGTACTTCATTAAAAACGTTTTCGTAGGTTGCCGAAGCCTCAAGGTTGAGGGTTCGGCTACCTCTATTTGAACGAGATAATGACAGGTAGTCGCTTCCATCCGAATTTTTATGAAGAATCAGTTCCCCTGCTTCATCTCTCCCGGTAGCATAATAGGTAGAAGGATTTTTCCGTTTATCCAGCGTGCTTTCATTTACAGCATCCCACGAAAATTTCACATTTGCCTTCAAACCTGGAGTAATGATGTCAGAAAAGTCTTGCGTAATCCCAATAAGTGATTGAGAGGTGTTCCAGAAATCTTGCGAGAATCCGGTTTTGTTAAGGGAGTAGTAGGGGTTCTGACCAACCAGAGGCATAGCCAGTGTTCCATCAGAATACATTGTAGGAATTGCAACCGGTGGTGTGGTCAATACCTGATCCCACATGGTGGCAATATCCGTACCCAACCTGTTTTTTGTTTCGTATTGATTAGACAGATTAAGAGCCAACTGAGTAGAGGATGTTATGTCGAGGTCAATATTAGAACGGAAACTATACTTTCCATATCGCATTGACGGATTATATGCTTTTAGTTTCTCCGGATTAAAAATCCCATTTTCTGTATAAAAGGAACCTGCTACATAATATCTGATTACTTTTCCACCGCCAGTAATACTCAAATTAACTTTCGAATTGGTTGTAGCATCTTTAAATATTGTCTTCATCCAGTCCACGTTTGGATAGAGGTCCGGATCAGCATTGCTTAAATACTTTTGCTTTTCATAATCAGAAAAAGCAAGTCGTTTTGTGTTATCATACGAGATATCATTATAGTAATTTATCCATTGCTCGGCATTAGCTAATTCCGGCATCTGAATAGGGGCTAGTGCTCCGAATTCCACCTTTGCATTGATAGATGGCTTACTACTTTCTTTCCCTCTTTTTGTGGTTATAAGAACGATTCCGTTTGCACCCCGAACTCCATATACGGCAGTAGCAGTAGCATCCTTTAAGATTGAAAAAGATTCGATGTCTTCGTAATCAACCAAATCGATAGATCTTTCTATCCCATCCACTAAAATTAAGGGCTTACTGTTTGCACCAAAGGTACTAACGCCACGAATCCAGAAATCAGATCCGGCACCGGGTTCTCCAGACCGTTGAACCGATACGATACCAGCCATCTGACCTGCTAAGTTATTACTGATTTTACCTACCGGCATTTTGATATCACCTACCGAAATAGTGGTAATTGCACCAATAATACTTTCCTTCTTTTGCTTACCGAAAGCTACCACAGTAACTTCCTGTAATTCGTCCGATTTTGCCAGTAGTTTAATAATAATGCTTTTTTGATTACCGACTGTTATAGTCTGGTCTTTCATCCCAAGATAGGAAACAGTAATTTTTTCGTTACTATTAACTTCTATTTCGAATGAGCCATCAATATCTGTCGTTACACCACGCGTACTTCCTGCAACCATAATTGCTGCTCCGGGAAGGGCTTCGCCTGTTTCGTCTACAACCTTTCCAATCAGCATTGATTTTTTTTGAGTTGTAATAGGTTCTTGAGAACCAGTTGCTTTCCGGGATATTAATATCTGACGGTCGTCAATTACGTAGGTGTTATTAGTCCCCTCAAAAAGTTTGTCAAGAATTTTATCGACAGTTTGATTACTTGCCTCAATGTTAACTTTACGTTTCACATCAAGCACTCCATCATAATAGAAAAACACAAAATTACTTTTTCTTTCTATTTCATTGAAAACATCCTTTACAGTCTTGTTATTCAAATCCATTGAAAAGTAGGTAGATTGTGAATAAGATTTTGCGGCAACACTTACACTCATTCCGATAATGAGGAAGAGAGTCATTAACTTCATAATTCTGAATATTTTCACATAATTAGTACCTGACGTACTAATATTTCGCTCTTTTATCATACATTTGTAATGATTTTAGGTTTAAAACTACACTGAGTAAATTGAATTTAGAATCTTGCCGGATAATATGGGGGTATTATCCGGCTCTTTTATATATATTGACAGGGTTATCTACATAGGCAAAATCGGTTTATTTGTTAAACAAAATTCGATTCGCTCTCCTTTATGTTTAAAATCAATCGGAGCTGTCTGGCAGAGACCATTTAGAACATCAATGATGTTATCTTTCAGATCAAGCTTTCCAGAACATTTTAACGAAGCGACGTTACTATCATATACTATTTCTTTACCGTAGTAGCGAGACAACCGATCTAAGATTGTTCCAAGTTTTTCGCTGTTGTATAAATATAATCCATCTATCCAGGAAGTATATAGAGCGGCATCTACCATCTTAACATCCAATTCTTTTCCCGAAAATGTAACTCTGTTGTTTGGAACCATGTTCACCTCTTTTTTCGTATCAGTTTTTACATTAACAGCCCCGGTAACAAGAACAATCGAATGAACGGCATCGTCCTCGTATGCTGTAACATTAAACGAAGTACCAAGAACACGAATGTCCATCTTTTTCGTTTTAACGATGAACGGCCGATTTTTATCCGGTTCAACATTTAAAAAGATTTCACCGTCTACATATATTTCTCTTTTCTCTTTTTTAAATTCAACAGGATAAACAATACGGGTTCCCGCATTAACCCAAAGTTTAGTGCCATCGGAAAATGTAAGTGTTGATCTTTTTCCCATGGGGACAATTAACTGATTATACTCATCATTAACTGTTGCGCTTTCATCAGCGGTTTGGTTGTTGTTGCTGCTTACAGTTTGTGTGTTGACTTTAATATCTCCTTTATCTCCATACTCGATATTTGCATCTTTATCGGTGATGGCTATATTTTTATTGTTTCCTAAAATTAATTGTACATCCGTTGGATTTTTCAATGGTTTAAGAGCAGAGGCAATACTTGCAATGGATTGTTCGGGGTGATTCTCTACCCAGTAATAGGAAACCGACAGCGTGATAAATAAAGCAATACAAGCCGCAGAAGAAATAGTAAATAGTCTTTTTAACTTTCTTTTTAGCTGTTTTTTGTTTGTAATCTCAATGTTAACCCACAATTCGGTTAGTTCATCCTGACTCATCTTAGAGCTTTTAACCTTTAGTGAGGTAACAAAAGATTTTGCCAGATCGAATTCTACTTTCGATACAATACCTTTGGTTACTAGTTCTTGCCAGTATAATTCAGATTCCCTGGAGGGATTCTTCATAGATTCCAAAAAGAATTGATCATTAACTAATTCTTCCGCTTTGTAATTGGAATAACTGTATTTTTCCATTTGGTATTTAATTCGTAACTCCGGATCTTCAGAGTTGATTATATATACCAAACACTAACTTTTAAATTTTATACTCATTATTTTGAGAAAAAAAATATTTATTTACACTTTTAAGAGAAAGGGTAGGAGAGAAATGGTTACAAAATCAGGAAATGTATCCCGAACTTTCTTGATGGACCGCTGGATTAGGTTCTGAATAGATTGATAATTGATATGCATTAATTGCTCAATTTCTTCGAATGAAAGCTCTTCAATATAGCGGTAGTAAAGAACTTCCTTTTGCCTGGGAGATAGTATTTTAAGTATTTCGATTACTTTTTGATTGCGTTCCTGCGCTTCTTCTTTGTCAATAAGGTTATCTTCCGTTATATAGTCGACTGTTAATAAAGATTCAGTCGAGTCAATGGAACAAAAGCTAATGTTTTTCCTAAACACATTAATTAATTCATTTTTCAGAGCAACGAACAGATAAAATTTAATATTAGTTGTAGTGTTAAGATTGCTACGATTACTATATATTTTCACAAACACATCGTGTATGCAGTCTTTAACTAATTCTCTATTTGTAGTAAAGCGCATGCCAAAAGAAAACATAAGCTGAGCATATTCTTCATAGATACTTGCATAAGCTTTTTCGTCCCCCATCCGGAAACGATCCCACAAAGATTGAGTATTTTCTATTGTATTAGATTCTACAAGCATTATTCGTTATTTTCGAGAACACAAAGCTAAATTATTTCTAAACCCTCACAAAAATAATAATATATGTTATAATGGAAGTGTTTCCATCCGTGTATTTGTAAAATAAATTAAAATAGTATAGATAAATAAGTACTTTGTTAACTTTGTTTCAGTAAAGATTACTTCCTGCTCCGAAATATCCTGGTCAGTTTTTATTCCTTATAGGATTGGATGATAAAAGATATATCTTTCGATCCCAAAAGATATAAGTAACGAAGTTGAAAGATATATCTTTCGAGGCAAAAAGTATATACTTTTTGGGGTATAAGTATATACTTATTTAACAACAAGTACTAACAAATTGCGCAACAGGTTTTACTTGCGCTCATTTCTCATACTGTTTAGCGAGAAAACCTTCACATCCTTCGCTCACAGGGCTTTTTTCTTTGGGAAGACCGATTTTTTAATTCATTTTCTACTTTAGAGAAGTAAACCGGAAGCCACTTCTTCTTCAACAGATGCTCCTATTAATGCGTT
>Ga0074193_1003386_pt1 | contig 11811 bp, 14 predicted proteins | sample EPASupsiteHSE605_FD_64523 | JGI IMG/M metagenome (GOLD analysis project Ga0074193, IMG submission 64523) | Bioremediated contaminated groundwater from EPA Superfund site, New Mexico - Sample HSE6-05 | ecosystem: Environmental > Aquatic > Deep subsurface > Groundwater > Contaminated ...
CGGAGATTGATAACTGCTTAACCATAATTGCCTCCGATCCAAAGATACATTATATTGTACAATATGTCAATACTATTTGTACATGTTGTTAAGTACTGTTAATGTAATATGTTATATTATTTCAATAAAGCTGGTCGTCCTAACATTTTCGCTTAACCTTTAAGCCCGGCCTGAGCGTAAGCGAAGGCTTGGCGCGATTCTTGCACCACTTTACGTTGCCGCTCCTACTTTACAGAATCCCGCAAGAAGCGTGCCAAAGGGCTTATAAGGTTGAAGCGGGTGTTAGGCTCCTCTTTTTTCGTATTCTTCTCTTCTTATCCCTATTATAATTTCTTCTTTATCTCTGCTTATTTCTTTAAATCCATAATTCTTTAATGTCTTATATCCATTTGTATTCTTTATATCGATTCTATCTTCCATTATTTCCCCTTTAAATACATTGAAGTAATAATGAAGTAGTAAATCTAATGCTTGTCTACCAAATCCATGATTCCTACAATTGCTTTTAATCTTTATATTGAGTCTCGCTTTCTTTTCTTCTTTATCATAATTATGAAAGCTTATTTCTCCAATACACTGATTAGTATCGCCTTGAAGAATCAAAAAGTACTTATTTTTATCTTTATCAAGTACAAACATTTTTTGATACCATTGATTATATCTTTCCTCTGACAATGGTTGTACGCCTCCTACATCTTCCATTGTCTCGGGATCTTCCCATATCCCTTGTACGAGTTGCCAATCACCTTTAGTCGGTTCAATCAGCTTTATTACGTTGCCCATAAATGATTTTCTCATTGTTTAGTGAGCCTAACTATACGCTTAACCTTTAAATCCGCGCCCGAAGGGCTTGGCATGGTTTTTGCGTGATCTTCTCGCAAAAACCATGACAAAGGATTTATAAGGTTGAAGCATGTGTTAGCTTTCTTCTTTACTTAGAAAATTCTGCTATAGCAAGATATGCATGGCCAGTTTGAGATGCATTTCTTCTGATCCTATTAATGATATCTTTAAATTCCATTACACCAGTTAAGTAATAAAATAGATGCGTTGCATCCATTAAAAGTAAAGGAGTTTTTTCACAAGATGCATCAGATATTGCGACACTACTAAATCCTGATACAGCTAAAAGTATTCCCATTGTATTATCGGCCATTTTATAAATTTTTGCTTTTAATGAATCTATATCAGTAACTGGACTTTGTTCAGCTTTAAATTTTAATTCAACTAAATATGTTGTACCATCAAGTGTTAGTGATCCATCAATTTGACGTCCATCTATTATGTATGGTCTTTTGTTTTCAATTTCACAAAAATCAAGGAGCTTATAAAACCACTCTTGAAATTTGTAGCCAGAATCCTGTTTTCCAATTGTTAATGAAAGCATTTCAAATTCAGTTTTCAATTTTTGTTTATCTGTTATCTCTTTTTGTATTTTTACACTATCGGAGAATGCTCTCTTTCTTGCTGCTTCTTTTTCTTGTTCTTCAACAATCGTACTATTCTGCTTTTTGAGATATGTTTTTAATTGATTAACTGAAAGTATAGCTTCTCTTATTTTTTCATCAGAATCTTCCCAATTTCTAAGATCAGGAAATGCAATTTGATCAGCTAAAGCTAATGATATATCTAATATTATTTTTGTTCCACCATCTTCTTTTTGAAGAATTTCAAATACTCTATCTAGAAAAGATCTTTTTGATTCATCTGTATTCCATGTATTTAGATATGCTTCAGAAACATTACAGCCTAGAAGAAATTTCTTTAATGAGTTTTTTCTCCAAAAGGATTTTAATGCTGCTTCGTAAGCTAAAGCAATCAATTGTGGAGTTACTCTATATTTCATTTTTGCCTCAATTTCATGCGAATATACTAATTACATTTTGCGCCGAAGGCGTCAAGCTAACATTGGCTTAACCCTTAACGCCTGTTCCTGAGCGAAGCGAAGGATTGGCGTGGTTTTTGCGTGATCTTCTCGCAAAAACCATGACAAAAGGCGTTATAGGGTTGAAGCATGTGTTAGATGTCTTCTTTTACTACCATGAATTAATATGAATGTGATCTGCAATATTCATATTTACTTGCTTAAATACCTGTTCATCTTCTTCTGGATACCCTAATGCTAAATAGCAGGGCAACTCATACTCTGATGGAATATTTAGTTCTTTCTTTATATGAATTCTTTCTTCTTCAGAAGGTATTCTCGTTACTCCTTGAATATTATAACTAGCAGCTGCGATTAAGATATTCTCAATACTGCACCAAATTGATGCAAAGTAATTAAGATCAGATAAACTTTTAAGCTTTAAGAGCTCTTTCCCTTGAAAGAAAAATGGTAATACTAATGCACTTGCCGTTAACAACATCTTCCTCTGTAGTGGTATCGCATCAATATACATTTTCCTTTGCTCTTCATTTTTATATCCAACTTTTTCAACAATCTTCGTCGCCTCATTCGTAGTTCTTTCTTTAGCTATCTTTTCAATAAGTAGCATTCTTTTATCAAGATCATCAATAATGACATATTCCCATTTCCTCATATGATCATTTGACGGTGCATGCAATCCTGCATCTAGAATTGAAGTAAGTATATCAGACGAGATTTTTTTTGAAGAAAAGCGTCGAGAAGTCTTTCTATTCGCAATTGCATCTAATGCTTCCATAAGCACTCCATATATTTAATTATCTATCTATCATTTCTATGAGAACAATTCAATATTTTTAAAATATGCTGATTCTATTTATGATGAAAAGTCTTATTGCAATCAGGTTAACATTACTGATACAAGATTCAACATGTATACTTTTGCGCCGAAGGCGTCCATCTAACATTGGCTTGACCCTTAACGCGTACATTGGCGCGCTTCTTGCACCACTTTACGTTGTAGCTCTTACTTTACAGCGATTCGCAAGAAGCGTGACAATAGCGTTATAGGGTCGAAGCAGGTGTTAGAATTCTTTTTTTCTTCAATTCTTTAACAAATTCTTTAGCTTCTCTTGGACTCTTAAACACAATATAAGTCTTTATCTTATATGGATTCTCTTTAATCATCTCTTTATATTGAGCTTTTCTTTTACTATAGGTATTCCATGCCCACAGTATTATGGAATCTTTATCAAAGAATGATTTCTTTATTGTCTCTTTATTTCCTGACCATAACTCTTCTTGTGTTATTATTCTAATAAATGTTCTTTTGATTACTCTCCACATTACAATAAATCGAGAATAATCAAGCCATATAACTGTATCGGCATTTCCCCATGTCAAATCTTTAACTTTATTATAATTTCCATTAATCACATAGCCACTCGTGCCCTTTATTGATTGTAGTATTTTTTCTCTGAAATCAGTATTACTTGATTCTTGCCAATTCTCTTTCAAAAATAATGCATCAAGTTCTATATCTTTTATTCCTAAAATATTACTTACATTTTTAGCTAATATGCTTTTCCCTGATCCACTAGTACCAACAACAAGTATCTTTGAATGCTCATCAAGTTTTACATTCATTTTTTATTTCTTCCTGCGCGGGAGCGCCATTCTAACATTGGCTTAACCTTTAAATCCGTGCCCGAAGGGCTTGGCGCGTTTTGTGCATGGGATTTCTGCACAAAACGCGCCAAAGGATTTATAAGGTTGAAGCAGTTGTTAGCTGGCTTGGGTTCAAATAGTAAGTGCAACGGTGTAGGCGAAAAGAGGGAGAGTCACGATACTAAGTGCACCCTCATTCTGCCAAGAAAAGGAATACACCGTTGAGCTATCAGCAACTCTCCCAAAGTGAACGATACACTATTCACGCCCTTTTGCGAACCCATTGCTCTCTTAGTACTATTGCCAAAGAGCTTGGTAGAGATAAATCTACTATATGCCGTGAATTAAACCGGAACAGAAGACCTAAGCTCAATACCTATTCCCCAGAAATCGCTCACAGTTACGCTACGGCTCGAAGGAAACGTAATCGACGAGGTTCTCAGTTCTCTCCTGATCAATGGCGTATCGTTCTACTCCTTATCAAGGCTGACTACAGCCCGGAACAAGCTTCAAATATCATCAAAGAATACTTTGGCTTTTCTATAAGTCATGAAACCATATACTTATACTTGCTCTATGATAAAAAGAAAGGCGGTACGCTCTTTACGCATCTTCGTATCGTCCCTAAACGCCGGCGTAAACGCTACAACTCGCATGATTCCCGCGGTGTCTTACCAGGAAAGCGTATGATTGCTGACCGCCCTTTCGAAATTGATTCTCGAGCTTCCTTGGGCCACTGGGAAGGCGATACTGTTATGGGTAAGGATCGTCACCATTGTATTGTGACCTTGGTCGAACGTAAAACTGGCTTCCTTATTATCAAGAAGGTTAAAGCGAGAACAACGCTCCAAGTCAATGCTGCTTGTAGTGCCGCTATTCGTGAACACGGAAAGAAATTCGTTTCAATTACCTTCGATAACGGCACTGAATTCCATGCCTATAAAGATCTCGAATATCTCTTTCCTGTTACCTGCTACTTCGCCAACCCCTACCATTCGTGGGAACGAGGTACCAACGAAAATACTAATGGCCTTATTCGCCAATACCTTCCTAAAGGATCCTGTATGAAACGTGTTACTCAGGCTGAGTGTGACCGTATTGCCTATAAACTCAATACCAGACCTCGCAAGAGGCATGGCTATAAAACCCCTTTCGAGTTATTCTACAACGTCCCCTCTCCGTTGCACTTCAACCTTGAATTCAGGAAGGCCACTTAATCCATTAAAGTTAATTATCTAGCATATCTTTCATTGAACTTTCTTGCTCTTCCTTATAATCTTCCAGACAGTTATTTCTTCTCGCTTGAAGTTCTCGATATATAATTCCATCTCGCATAATTAATAATAATGATTCTGCATCATCTGTTGTTCCTGCTTTCCATGACCATGTTGAATTTTCTATAGTTTCAAAGAAAATATTTAATATTTCTCCCATATATTCATATATTTCTTGTATATCAGTTAAATATATCATTTTTAAATCTAGATCATCATCTTTAAGTGCTAGTTTAAAATCTCTGTGTGCAATAAACTTATTTCTTTTTGTCTTAAATCCTTTTGCTTTAGTTTCAATTTTATTTACTAATACTGATACAATATTCTCATCTATTCCATATATTTTTACTAAAGGAAGTAATGAATATATAGATAGACATTTATTTTTTCCATTAACATTTTTATCTGTTAACCTTGCAATAGTTATAGAAAAACTATCCCAATACATTTTGTAAAGCTGAGTAAAAAATTGATTAGTCTCCCGTATTAATAGCTCTTTTATATGCTTATTACTATTATAAATGATTTGATATTGATCTAGAGTGTATTGAGCCCATACTAAATCATTTGCAAGTACTTTCACTTCTTTGGGCACTATATTTTTTTTCATACTTACCCTGCTCTTGCTAACATTTCGCTTAACCCTTAACGCCTGCTCCCGAGCAAAGCGAGGGATTGGCGTGGTTTGTGCATTGTTGTTCTGCACAAACCATGACAAAAGGCGTTATAGGGTTGAAGCATGTGTTAGATGTGTCCAACAATTACTTATTTTCTAAATAATTCTTTATACTTATTTCTTAATGTATATAGTACTTCGAATGCAATCTGCCTCATGCATATCAGTTCAATTTTCCCACTAAAAGGTTCAGAACTACCATTTTGGAAATAATTCCATCCTAGATAATTAGGCCTTCGCAAATTTTTATATTCTTCATCTAGTTCTACATCAACATGAGCACCACCATCTGTATCAGCGACATATGCAACTATTTCACTACGAGTAAATATATTTTTATCGTCATCAAGAATTACTGGCATGCTCCACCAATCTGGGAATAGCCTATATCTATAATCATCAATATTATAATCAGATAAACACTTCGGCCTATATTCACCTCCTTTTCCATTTGTAATTCTCATAAGAAGAAGACTACATTCTGAAATATTATTATCAATATGTAGCCCATGCGAGCTATCTAGCCAAGATATATCTCTAATTCCTGAAAGTCTTAAAAGTGATCTAGATCTTCCGCTCCCTTCATGAAATAACGTTCGTAATATTACTGCTATATGTTTACCTACAACTTCATTGCCTTCATCATATGTTTTGCAGTGCATCTCTAATAATTCTAGTTGATCCATTAGATCAACTTTAATCTCTTCTGACGTTTTGGTAATTTTTTTCCTATTTTTCATATTTTGTATCCTTTATTGATTACATTTTTGCTTCGGCTACAGATTTAGCAATTTAATTTTTGCGCCGAAGGCGTCCAGCTAACATAAGTGTTAATTGATTCAAGATGTCTACTTTTGCGCCGAAGGCGTCCATCTAACATTTTCGCTTAACCTTTAAGCCCGACCTGAGCGAACGCGAAGGTTTGGCGCGATTCTTGCACCACTTTACGCTGCCGCTCCTACTCTACAGAATCTCGCAAGAAGCGTGCCAAAGGGCTTATAAGGTTGAAGCGAGTGTTAGATTTTCCTTTCTTCAAATAAATTCTTTTCCTAATAATACATACTCTTCATCAATTCCATTTCTTTTATAAAAATCAAGTGCTGCTTTATTATCTTTACTTACTCCTATCTCTATCTCATCCATTCCTCTTTCTTTTGCTATCTTTATTCCAAATTGAAGAAGCTGTTTCCCTAGTCCTCGATTTCTATAGTTTTTAGATACAACGAGTTCATTTATCTGTGCAGTACCCTTCTGATGATATATGCTTCTGTAAAAAAGAAGAGACATAAATCCCGCTATTTTATTATCTAATTCAAACACGTAATTTTCATAGGTATCATTCTGCTTTTCCATAGCCTGAAAATGTTCATACACATTTTTGTAATCAATCTTTTGATCTTCTTCTAAGGTATCTTCCATCTCATGGAGTAGCGCTATAATTTGATTGAGATCTTGTTCTTTCCATTGTCGAATGTGCATACTATATTCTCTCAAGTATAATGATTCTTCTGCAGGCATTTAATTATTTGAAGTGTACAATAAGATGGCCATTACTGCTTCACTATAACTAAATGGTCTTATTAGCCTTTTGATAAATCTAACATTGGCTTAACCTTTAAGCCTGACCTGAGCGAACGCGAAGGTTTGGCGCGATTCTTGCACCACTTTACGCTGCCGCTCCTACTTTACTGAATCTCGCAAGAATCGTGACAAAAGGCTTATAAGGTTGAAGCGGGTGTTAGCCATCTTCTCTTAATTGTTTTATACGATTTGTAGCCATTATTACTTCTTGATATCGCTCTTTAATTTGGTCTATCGTTAAAATAGTTGCCTTCTCTTCTGATAAAAGTAAATCTTGCCTCTTCTCACCATTATATACTTTCTTATTTTCTTCTTCATTATTTCTAAATGTTCTTCTCTCTTCTTTAGTTAACGGTTGTTGCCCAATTGCTTCGATATTTTTTAGTACAGATTTTTGTATCATCACTTCAAATAAAAAACCATCCAATTTCAGATTACTACTATAGTAGTTTAAATAAAATTGAGCCATTGGATACTTAAGACACTTAATATAAAGTGAATCTACATCAGAAAGTTTTAATTTTCCAATTCTACCTTGTTTCCACGTTCTCATAACCGTTTCCTTTAACGGAATTTACTATTTCTTCAATACAAATAATAAATGTAATTATTTTTATTAGACTATTGCTCATTTGATCTATTTTTATTTGCTGCCAAATCTCTTTTAAACTACTCTGCCCGAAGGGTCTGGCTAACATTTTCGCTTAACCTTTAAATCCGTCCTGAGCGATAGCTCAGGATTGGCGCGCATTTTGCATTGTTGTTCCTGCAAAATGCGTGACAACAGGATTTATAAGGTTGAAGCGATTGTTATGTCAATTCTTTTTCTAAATTAATATCAAGAAATCCATTATCATACGGATAATACTTAACAATCTTTGTATACCCATTCTTAATCCAAAATATCATTGCTGGAATATTTTTAGTCCCAACATTTAAACGTATACTTTTATATCCACAATTTTTTATCTCTTCTTCAAGAATTTTATAAGCCTTTGCCCCATTTCTTTCCATTTGATACTTTTTTAAAATTCCAAAGAAGCCTAAAAATATTTTATCGGGATTAAAAGCACCTTCATAGAATTTTGTATATCCAATGTTAATTTTATCTTTCTGTATGACATAAACTCTATCGTTTTCTTTTATACCATTTTTTGGTAGATCTTTATGATCTAAAAGCTCTTGCGCCTCATCTACTATGACATCTTTCCATCCAGTCAAATCAGATAGATACACAAAATCCTTTAAACATTCTTCAAGAAAATACTTATCACTTTGGGTTGCCTCATGAAGTGTAATATCTTCTTTACAAATCTCTTTTCTACAAGAAAATATCTTATCAATAGCACTCATGAATCTACCCTTCTACAAGGAGTTAAGATTTTAATTAAGTTTTAAGTATCAATACAATTTGCCGCTTATATATACAAAAATCTAAAGCTTATGTAATTTTCGTTGATAAAATAATCGCGCCGAAGGCGTCGACATAACATTGGCTTAACCTTTAAGCCTGACCTGAGCGAACGCGAAGGTTTGGCGCGATTCTTGCACCACTTTACGCTGCCGCTCCTACTTTACTGAATCTCGCAAGAATCGTGACAAAAGGCTTATAAGGTTGAAGCGGGTGTTAGCCATCTTCTCTTAATTGTTTTATACGATTTGTAGCCATTATTACTTCTTGATATCGCTCTTTAATTTGGTCTATCGTTAAAATAGTTGCCTTCTCTTCTGATAAAAGTAAATCTTGCCTCTTCTCACCATTATATACTTTCTTATTTTCTTCTTCATTATTTCTAAATGTTCTTCTCTCTTCTTTAGTTAACGGTTGTTGCCCAATTGCTTCGATATTTTTTAGTACAGATTTTTGTATCATCACTTCAAATAAAAAACCATCCAATTTCAGATTACTACTATAGTAGTTTAAATAAAATTGAGCCATTGGATACTTAAGACACTTAATATAAAGTGAATCTACATCAGAAAGTTTTAATTTTCCAATTCTACCTTGTTTCCACGTTCTCATAACCGTTTCCTTTAACGGAATTTACTATTTCTTCAATACAAATAATAAATGTAATTATTTTTATTAGACTATTGCTCATTTGATCTATTTTTATTTGCTGCCAAATCTCTTTTAAACTACTCTGCCCGAAGGGTCTGGCTAACATTTTCGCTTAACCTTTAAATCCGTCCTGAGCGATAGCTCAGGATTGGCGCGCATTTTGCATTGTTGTTCCTGCAAAATGCGTGACAACAGGATTTATAAGGTTGAAGCGATTGTTATGTCAATTCTTTTTCTAAATTAATATCAAGAAATCCATTATCATACGGATAATACTTAACAATCTTTGTATACCCATTCTTAATCCAAAATATCATTGCTGGAATATTTTTAGTCCCAACATTTAAACGTATACTTTTATATCCACAATTTTTTATCTCTTCTTCAAGAATTTTATAAGCCTTTGCCCCATTTCTTTCCATTTGATACTTTTTTAAAATTCCAAAGAAGCCTAAAAATATTTTATCGGGATTAAAAGCACCTTCATAGAATTTTGTATATCCAATGTTAATTTTATCTTTCTGTATGACATAAACTCTATCGTTTTCTTTTATACCATTTTTTGGTAGATCTTTATGATCTAAAAGCTCTTGCGCCTCATCTACTATGACATCTTTCCATCCAGTCAAATCAGATAGATACACAAAATCCTTTAAACATTCTTCAAGAAAATACTTATCACTTTGGGTTGCCTCATGAAGTGTAATATCTTCTTTACAAATCTCTTTTCTACAAGAAAATATCTTATCAATAGCACTCATGAATCTACCCTTCTACAAGGAGTTAAGATTTTAATTAAGTTTTAAGTATCAATACAATTTGCCGCTTATATATACAAAAATCTAAAGCTTATGTAATTTTCGTTGATAAAATAATCGCGCCGAAGGCGTCGACATAACATTGGCTTAACCTTTAAACCCGGCCGAGCGTAGCGAGGTATTGGCGCGATTCTTGCATCACTTTACGTTGTCGCGCCTGCTTTACGTTGATTCGCAAGAATCGTGACAATAGGGTTTATAAGGTTGAAGCAGTTGTTGGACGAGTTCTTATTTTATCTCTTCCCAAAGTCTTAATCCGTTTATATTTTTAAAATGTTCATCATATGTAATTAACTTTGATCCAGTTTCTATGGTATGCGCAGCAATCCAAATATCATTTAAAGGTATCATTTTCCCCTTCTTTGATAATCCAGATTTAATTTCTCCAAATATTTCTGCTGTTTCCATAGTTACATCAATAATCTTGATACTATCTTTACTTAGAAAAGCTTTTAGTTCTTCTTTATTTTGAATAAGCTTCTCTCCTCCATGAAAGCCTGCGAATAGTTCTCCAATTACTATTGTCGATATATAGACAACTTCTGCTTCAACAATATACTCAAGAACGCGTTGGTCTCCTGCCATAAATGAGCTATATGCATTTGTATCAATTAGTACTTTTGTCATTTTTCCCAATCCAGTTCATTTACTGTTTCTAAATCTTCAATTCTTTTATCGAATGAAAGCTTTTCTTTCTCTGTCCACTTTCCAAATAGATCAGAAAACATTTCCTTTTTTGATGCCTTTTTATCAGCCATCAATGAGTTTTGAAGGATAAATTTCACTGTACGATTTTGACTTAATCCGTATTCTTTTGATTTTTCAGATAATTTTTTATCGAGAACAGTATCAATACCATGAATAGTAATAGATTTCATAAGAACCTCCCCAATGTGAACCACTTTTCAATATATTATAGTTCATATTGTGGTTAAAGGCAACCATATAGAATAGAAATGATGAATTTTTTATTTTGGGGCGCCGAAGGCGTCCGTCCAACATTTTCGCTTAACCTTTAAATCCGTCCTGAGCGATAGCTCAGGATTGGCGCGCATTTTGCATTGTTGTTCCTGCAAAATGCGCGCCAACAGGATTTATAAGGTTGAAGCGGGTGTTAGGCTATTTTTTTTATTGGTTTTACCCTTACTTTTTAAGTTCTGTATATTTCTTGAAATTAGTAAGTATCGCCTGCCAACCATTCTTTTGTAGCTCTAATGAATTCTCTTCTTCTGCATCAAATGTCTCTATGATCTTTGTATTATTCCCATTCTGAATAAATTGTACTTCTACTCTCCTACTATCCCCTAATTCATACATTATCGTTTTCTTTTCTTCAATTTCTAAATACTTTCCTGCAAAATCAAACCCAAAAGAGCCATCTTTTGCTTCCATTCGATATGAAAATTCTCCATTAACCTTAAAATTGTTCTTTGCCCAAGGGCAACACCAATCATCACTTGCATGATTCCAATGAATGATACTATCTTCTTTGATAAATGATGCCCAAGTATCATCTATAGAAGCATTTACATTAACTTCGATCGTTATTTTTGCTTTTTCTTTCATACTAGTTCTCCTTTAGACCTAATATAGCAATAACTAATATTAAGAATAAAGAAAATTGTATGTAGTTGCCCTTATGGTTCTGTATGTATGATCTTTTTTGGCGCCGAAGGCGTCAGCCTAACATTGGCTTGACCCGCGAACAGTCATGCGCTACTGCGCTTCAGGTTAACATTCAGGTTTCTCATTGCCTATGAAAACCTTACGCTTCGTGAGTCGGGTCGAAGCAGGTGTTAGGATAGTTCCCTTACTTCCCGAATATTTCTAATACTTCTTCAATATTCTCTTTAAATACTATCTCTTCT
>Ga0074193_1003387_pt1 | contig 11809 bp, 7 predicted proteins | sample EPASupsiteHSE605_FD_64523 | JGI IMG/M metagenome (GOLD analysis project Ga0074193, IMG submission 64523) | Bioremediated contaminated groundwater from EPA Superfund site, New Mexico - Sample HSE6-05 | ecosystem: Environmental > Aquatic > Deep subsurface > Groundwater > Contaminated ...
GTTAAGCACGCCGCCAGCGTTCGTCCTGAGCCAGGATCAAACTCTCCGTTTAAATATCGAAGAGCTTAATTGCTCTTATTTACTTGCTAGCTTTTGTCTTGAAACTCTCTTAACGAGGTCCTTGACTTGTTTGTTTATTTTAGGCTTCGCACAACTGTTTAGTTTTCAAAGATCAGAGTTTCGGTTTTCTCTGTTTCGCCTTGGCGCTTTCGCCCCTCAGCGGAACCTTAGTTTAGCATGGCACTATACCGTTTGTCAACAGTTTATACCTGCCAATTGTTGCCTGAGATATTATGTGCTAGACGGCATTTAAGGTTATTGTTTCCTTTTTTCCGCCCGCAACAGTTGCTATTGTAGCACAGACCCAAATACTGTGTCAACACTAATATTACTTAATTCGACAAATTAGAATAGATTGCCCCTACCTAATACTATAACTTCTGATCATACCCTGCCTAGACTATGTCATAGTTAAATCAATCACACTTAATTTCTTCCTAAATCGACATAATTTTTTTCCTAAATTGTTATTTATTTTTTATTCAGAAGGAATCATAATAGGGATAACGAATATCTTTTCCTAAATATTATTTTGGGGGGTGTTTAAAATAATGAAGCCAGAATCACCATCGACTGTACTACGTAGCATCGTTTGGCCAATCTGCCTGGTTGGAGCAAAGTATAGAGATCAACATAACGTTATGACCGTCGCCTGGATCAATCAGGTTTCCGTTAACCCTTTGCTAATAATGGTCTCCATTGCAAAAACCCGATTTACCCACGACATGATTGTCAAGACCGGTGAATTTGTGGTTAGTATTCTAAATTCAGAGCAAAAAGAAATTTCCTCTTTTTGTGGTTTTCGTTCGGGAAGGGATGTCGATAAGATATCTCAACTAAACCTTAAAACTGCTCCCTCTACTATAGTAAAAGTCCCCCGTCTAGTAGACTGCCTCGGCAACTTAGAATGCAAGGTGACTGCTCAACACCAGGCTGGTGACCACACTCTCTTCATTGCAGAAATAGTTGCGGCTGATATAACTGAAGACAGCATCCAACCGCTAGTTATGTACCAAGGAAAAACCATTAACTTTCGATAATCAGTAGAATAAAACGAAGGCCCCTCCTAATTAAATCTTTTATGCTTTAATTATAAGGGGCCTTCGTTATTATTAAAACTACCCTGATTAATAGACTTATTACTTATTAATAACCCTTGAATACCGGGGTCCTCTTTTCTTTGGCCGCCGCCAGACCCTCCTGCATATCCTCTGTAAATGAACAAATCACCTGGGTCGAAGATTCGTAATCCAGAGCACTTTCCAGATCCGTATGCAATCCTCGATTTATGGACTTCTTCAGGAAACGAGCGGGCACAACCGGATTTCTGGCAATACGACCGGCTAAGTCTAAAGAAAACTCCATCAGCTGTTCTGGTGCCTGTACATGATTAACCAAGCCAATTCTTAAGGCTTCCTGAGCATCAATCGGATCGCCGGTAAGACACATTTCAAAAGCTTTCGCGGTACCGACTAAACGAGGCAACAAATAAGATGCCCCCATGCCGGGATGAATACCAATTTTAATAAAAGACATGGACATTTTGGTATCGGAACAAGCTATTCGCATATCGCAGGCCAAAGCCAGGCAAAGCGCCGCTCCAATCGTATGCCCCTTGATCACGGCGATGGTGGGGATCTCTAAATCCCTTACGGAAAGAAACGTTTTATAATACTTAATGATATTGGCTTTCGCTTGCGCCGGCGGAGCGTTAAACTGATCAAAAGTCGATTGCAAATCTCCCCCAGAACTAAACGAAGAACCCTCCCCGGTAATAATTAAAACCCTGGCCTCCTGGTCCTCTTTCAATTCCGAAATTACGGTACTGAATTCTTTACCCAAGTCCAAGGTCATAGCATTTCTTTTTTTTGGTTGGTTGAGGGTCAAAACCGCTATCCGGTCCTGTTTTTCAAATCGAAGAGTTTCATATTGCATTGCTTGGTCAACTCCTTTTTATTTAAACATGCCATATTTAATCCTTCGATATTTGCACAATAATTCCTTCTAATTAATTAAAGATTCTTAGGATGCTTTTCAATTCTTAGTTATATTGCATCAACGACTTTGATAAAAATAGGGACTAAATACGGATCAAATTGTGTATTATTCCCTCTAATTAATTCCGCAATAGCCTCCTCGTGAGTTAACGCTTTTCGATATGGCCGGTCGCTAGTCATAGCATCATAGGCGTCCGCGATAGCCAACATCCGACACTCTATGGGTATTTCCAATTCTTTTGCACCCATGGGATACCCTTGGCCATTCCACCACTCGTGATGTTTAAGAATCCAATCCGCGATCGGAACTAAATCCGGTGATGCTAAAGCTATTCGATTACCAATTTCACTGTGCCTCTGCATTTCAATTTTTTCTTCATCGGTATGTGGTCCGGGCTTAAATAAAATACGATCTGGGATTCCTACCTTTCCAATGTCATGAAATTGGGCAAAAAGAAGTAAATCATTAAGTTTGGAGACTGGTAACTTTATTTCTTTGGCTAGGGAAATTAGTAATTTTTGTAAACGACTGGCATGTTCCTTTGTATTAAAATCTCGGGCTTCCAGAGTTTTTATTAGCGTCTTAACTATAGCACTACGTGCACTCTGACTTCTTCTTAACTTTTCACGATACATATTATTATCCGCTTTTTTGTACAGTTCATTAAGGCTAAGCAATTTATCATGTCTGAACGCGAATCCTATGGAGATGCTCAAAGGAACTTCCGAATTTTTCTGGTTGTATTGATCAACCTCCCTTTGAATACTACTAGCCGCATCTTCTAACCGATTAACATCAATTAAGGGCAGGATTATCGAAAACTCATCGCCACCAACTCGGGCGATCATATCCCCTTCTCGAAAGGCCTTTTTTATAACTCTCGAAGCGGTAATTAATAAGTTATCACCGGCTTTGTGGCCGAGAGTATCGTTAACCAATTTTAAACCATCTACATCGCACATAATAATACCCACTGGAACGTATTGACTATTTTCAACCCGACGCATTTCTTCCTCAAAACGAGCCCGATTGTAAAGTCCCGTCAGTACATCATGCATGCCCAAATATTCCATTCGTTCCTCGGCCTGCTTGTGTTCAGTCGCATCGCGAATAGATTCAATGGCTCCGACTATGTTTCCCTGTGAATCATATAAGGTAGACGCAGTTGCTCTCAAGTATGCTCCCGACTTACCCAATGCTGGACAAAAATTTTCGCCAATTAAAGTCTTATCTTTTCTTTCGATAAAAGGGTAATTCTTTTCTAGTTCTTCATTAGGCATTAATACTAGGTCTATCAAAATCGGGTGTCTAGTCCCGTAAAATGCTTTTGAATATTCATAGTCGCCTTTTCCGATTATCCCTTCCGCCTTAATTCCAGTCATTTCTTCGGCCGCTTTATTCCAAGCAATGACTTCGCCTTTAAGGTTAATCACAAAAGTAGCATCCGGCAGAAAGTTAATAATATCCGCCATCCGCTGCTGGGCTTCCAGAAGAGCCTGTTCGTCCTTTTTTCTTTCAGTAACATCTCGGATCGACTGAATAGCCCCGGTTATATTCCCTTTATAGTCATATAGGACATTTGCTTTTCCCCACCAAACTGACACTTCACCCTTCGCGGAATGGATAGGGTTCTCCGCGATTAGGACCCCCTTTTCCCTTTTAATGAAGTGATAAGCTTTTTCAATTTCTGCATCTGGTTGCAACACCAAATCTATTAGAATTGGTCGCCTATTGCCGTATAAAGGTATGGCATACTCATGATCTCCTTTACCGAGCATATCCTCAGCCTTAACCCCAGTCATCTCCTCGATAGCGCGATTCCAGGCAATGACCTGACCTTCCCGGTCAATTACCATTGTGGCGTCGGGCAGAAAATCGATGATATTCGCGAGTAGTTGCTGGGATTCCAGCAAGGCGATTTCCCCTTGCTTCTGTTCAGTAATATCAGTTAAGATGCCAAATAAACCGATAATATTCCCGGTTTCATCTTGGACCGTGTCGGCGTGCATAAACACCAGCACCATTGTGCCGCTGGCTGTGCGCATCTCCAATTCACCCGTCCACGACTGACCACTCACTATGGTGTCATATACCCAGTAAGCAAAACTTGAATTAAGAAAAAGCTGCGGGACCCCTCCTATAGCGTTGAGGGTCTCCTGTGTATAACCAAACAAAGCAAAAAAAGACGGGTTGTGGTATGTCAAGTACCGGCCCTTCTCATCGGTCATCATGATGACATTGCTGGCGCTCTCCAAAGCTTTCTTAATACGCAGTAGTTCTTCCTTCGTTTTTTTTGCTTCAGTAATATCGCGTATTGATTCAATGGCCCCAATAATGGTCCCTTGGACGTCGTATAAGGGAAAAGCTACCGCCGTGAGATAGACTCCTGATTCTCCAACTGCAGGACAAAATTTTTCTCCGGTTAGGATTTTCCCTTTCCTTTCAAGATGCGAATAAAAACCAAACTCCAGGGGTTCATCAGACTTAAGGACCATATCAATTAAGATGGGACGTCTGATCCCATATAAGGGCAAAGCATATTCAAAATCGCCTTTATTTAACATGTCTTCGGCTTTAATGCCCGTCATATCTTCAGCGGCTTTGTTCCAGGCGATTATCCTTCCATCCTGGTCAATAACAAAAGTGGCGTCTGGCCAAGAATCAATAATCTCTGCCGTACGCCGCTCCGATACTTTTAAAGCATCTTCAATCCGTTTCTGTATTTTAATTTCCTGTTCTAAGCGCTGTCCTTGAATAAATAAATCCATTTCATTATTACTTATTAAATTACGATCCATTAGATCCTCAATGATCTGTTTTATTTTCTTTGTTTTACCCTGCATCTTCTTTGCTCCAATCAAAAGAACTACTGGTAAGAGTGCAGAGATGCCCCATCAAAACCAAATCTACTTTCTACTTTCCTACCATTCTTCGAATATATTATCTATTCCTACAAAATTAAGTATATTTTATATTTAAAATATTTACAACGGTTTCATATCATTTTAATTCTAACTTATTTATTGTGATGGCCATCCTTTTCTAGCTATGCTGTATTCTTATGATCTTTGAAGCATTCATAACGAACACTTATGCCGAAGGCTAATCAAGAAATGAGCTTGTTACTCGTCCTACTAGTGTTGGTATTATAAGGATTGATAGATTCGCATATAGAATCCATTATAAAGGCAATCTAAATTAAAATATTATTTGAAGGGGGCAAAGGGTGTTGACTATCCCTAATAATGAAAACCGTAAATCAAACCGCTTAGCCAATGAAAAATCTCCATATCTTCTCCAGCACGCCCACAACCCAGTAGATTGGTATCCCTGGGGTGAAGAAGCTTTTAATAGAGCTAAAAATGAGAATAAATCTGTTTTCCTTAGTATAGGCTATTCGACCTGTCACTGGTGCCATGTTATGGAAAGGGAGTCTTTTGAAGACGATGAAGTGGCTGAGATCTTAAATGATAACTATATTTCTATTAAGGTTGATCGAGAGGAACGACCGGACCTAGACCATTTTTATATGGATGTTTGCCAAGCCTTGACTGGCAGCGGAGGCTGGCCCCTGACCGTCTTTCTAACCCCGGATAAAACCCCTTTTTTCGCTGGCACCTATTTTCCCAAGGAATCCAAATATGGGCGACCCGGATTAACTGATGTCTTAACCCAAATTCGAGCGGTATGGATTTCTGACCGAAATCGTCTGGAAAAGTCCGGGAACAAAATAATCAAAACTCTAACCTCAAAACCAGAACCCACCAAACCCAGCGATCCCCATCCCCAATTACTTGAACACGGCTACAACTACCTCAAATCCAGCTATGACCCGGTTTATGGCGGCTTTGGGGCAAAACCTAAGTTTCCTACCCCCCATCAACTTTTCTTTTTATTGCGCTACTGGAAGCAGCAGGATGAACCCTTAGCTTTGGAAATGGTTGAAAGAACCTTAAAATGTATGTACGCCGGCGGAATCTATGATCATGTTGGTTATGGTTTTTCCAGGTACTCCACGGATAGAAAATGGCTAGTACCCCATTTCGAAAAAATGCTCTACGATAACGCCTTATTGGCCTTAGCTTATCTGGAGACTTTCCAAGTGACTAAAAATCCTTTTTACGCTAGGGTGGCTCGGGAGATATTCACCTACGTTTTAAGGGATATGGTCTCTCCTCAGGGCGGATTCTACACTGCTGAAGATGCCGATTCAGAGGGAGAAGAAGGGAAGTTTTATGTGTGGTCACGCCAGGAGGCCATCGAGATCTTAGGGAAAGAAGAAGGCGAATTTTACTGCAACTTATACGATCTTACACCTAATGGTAACTTTGAAGGTCAGAACATCCCTAATTTGATTAAACCACATTTAAATAAACAAACGTATGGGATTATTAATGGGGATGTGGACCCTCTTATATTAAATAGATTAGAAATGGCGCGGCAAAAATTGTTTGCGGTCCGAGAACGACGGATTCATCCCTATAAAGATGACAAGATTTTAACCTCCTGGAATGGACTGATGATTGCGGCTTTAGCCCGGGGAGCCTGGGTCCTAAATGATAAGCAATATGCTCAGGCAGCAGTCAAAGCTACTAAGTTTTTGCTAACCCATCTCCGTGACGATAATGGACGTCTATTAGCCCGTTACCGTGATGGAGAAGCTAATTATCCAGCCTATTTGGATGATTACGCCTTTTTAGTCTGGGGACTAATCGAACTTTACCAGGCTACCTTTGAAACAAATTATTTAGAAAATGCGCTTAAGCTTACTCGAGAAATGCAAGATCTCTTCCGGGATAAAGAAGATGGCGGATTCTTTTTTATTGGCCACGATGCGGAACAACTACCGTCACGGACCAAAGAACTACAAGATGGTGCCATTCCTTCGGGTAATTCGGTCGCAGCTTTAAATCTATTACGCTTAGCCGGTATTACCGGGAATCAAGCAATGGAGAAACTGGCTGCGGAACAATTGCGTGCTTTTGCCGGGACCATCACTGATTACCCAGCCGGATATTCTTTTTATCTATGCGCATTAAGTTTTTATTTAGGGCCGCCAATGGAAATAGTGATCGCCAGCAGCAGGCAGGAACCGGTTACAACTGAGTCTAACCAAGATAATCAAAAGCAAAATCAAAATAATACTCAGAAGCAGAACCAGGATCAGAACCAATCAGCAAAGCTATTAGAAATTCTTCGCTCCGCTTTCCTTCCCCAAGCAACTATACTATTGTATCCCCAGGGAGATGAAGGTGAAAAGATAGCTGCTTTGGCTCCTCACATTTCCGATAAAACGCCTATTGATAATAAAACTACGATTTACTTGTGTCAGAATTATGCCTGCCAGGCACCTATAAACGATTCAAGTGAACTGGTTAAACAAATTAGCCAAAGTCCCAAGAATAAAACAGCCAATAAAATTGAAGATAAAACTGTTTATCATTAAGTTGTAGCTAGCTCTTATTATATAGTCTCTATATAATTCTTAATAATCAGGATAAATTTATACCCACTAACATGTTAGTGGGTATAAATTCTTAGTAGATATTTAGATATGATTTAATAATATTTTAAAAGTAAGCTACCATCACTTCGAGGGGCCCCTCCCTATTTATGATATCCTGAACTTCATAAATCGATATTGGAAAATGGGGAAGTCCAAATGCGTAGGCGGTAATCTCATATTGTTGGAAATACACAACTAGGGCTTGATCTGCTATATAATAATCTTGATCTGGCCGAATACTCTTAAATTCATCTAGCAAAGAAATATTACGATCAATAATTTGCTTCTTAATAACCTCTGATAGCCTCTCCACATAATCGCTATTCTCTTGAAATAAATCCATTAATTCATATACCTTACCGGTTTGGATATCCATGGTCAGGGATTTTATAATAGTTAATCCATGTGCTCCACCAGAATAAGTGTAAATGATTATTGAAAAACTCAAAATTCCTCTTTCATTGGTCTTTAATTCGTATGAACCCGTAATCTGGGTTTCTTGATCTTCATAATTCCCCTGTTCATTAATCAGCATCTCCACCAAATTGAATATTTGAGAATTAATCTTCTGCTGAACTGTTGAGTCCACTAAATCATACACAATTGGATAATATATATCTATCCTGGGTCTAACTAATCTTAAAGTTCTAATATTAACTGGTAAGGGTATACCGTCCATTCTCGCCATCTCCTTTGTAGTAGGAATATAATATTTATTCTTATATTCTATTCGAACGCATGAAGATAGTTAGTATGTTGTTGGAGATTTATTTCTAGCTTAGTTTAAAAATTCAATACACTTTAAAATTTCATTTTACATATAGTGGAATAGAATAATTATAAAGAAAGGCGGTATTTTTGTGCCTATTGTTGTTTATGTTGTACAACCAGGGGATACCGTTTACAGTATTGCTCTTCGGTATGGAGTCACCCCTCAGTCGATCATTGAAAGTAATAAGTTAACCAATCCAAATCTAATAACTCCCGGGCAAAAGCTCCTGATTAACGTTCGAGATACTGTACCTCCAACCACTCCTCCGAACCTAAAAACTTATATCGTGCAAGCTGGGGATACTTTGTATGCCATTGCTCAAAAAACCGGGGTTACCGTTGCTGAAATTCTACAATTAAATAAATTAGATAATCCGAATGTTATCTTTCCGGGACAAAAACTACTACTCCCGTCAAAGGCGCAGCTTCCCACCCCTACCCCAACCCCGGGACAAATTCGTTATACCATTAAAGCTGGGGATACCTTGTATGCTATTGCTCTTCGCTATCAGACCACTGTATCAGCCATTTTAGCCGCTAATCCTGGAATTAATCCCAACCGGCTGCAAATAGGTCAAATAATTCTAATTCCTGTTTCTGCCGCCCCAGCTACCCCGATTTTTCAAGGTAATCCAACCAAACCGGTTATCGCTTTTACCTTTGATGCTACTTACGGAGATAATCAAACTAATGAACTACTAACTATTCTTAGACAGTATGGGGCAAAGGCCACGTGGTTTATTTCCGGTATCTGGGCCGAGAATTACCCAGAATTATTAAATGCTATAAATGCCGCGGGACATGAAATTGGGAACCACAGTCAGACGCATCCTCACATGACTGAACTATCAGATGCAGAAATGCGCAAACAGATAGTAGACGCCGGACAATCGATTGAAAACGTCATTGGACGCCCGGTTAATTTATTCCGACCACCTTTTGGTGAGTATAATCAAACTTTACTCGATATAGCTTCGGAGTTGGGTTATCGGACTATTATGTGGAGCGTAGATTCGCTGGATTGGCAAAACCCCGGTTCTCAAGCAATTATAGATAGGGTTTTAGCTAACCTAAAAAATGGAGCCATTATTTTAATGCATAATGCTGCTACGGATACTCCTGCTGCCTTACCGATATTGCTGGATGAAATAATCCGCCAAGGTTATCGGCCGGGTACAGTAAGTGATGCCTTAGATCCTTAAGAATTGATAGTAAATCCGAGGCATAATTTACATTCAATACGCGTTGGAGCATATCGGCTTTAACAAATAGTTGATCGGACAAAATTGATAGATTGGATTATCAATTGGGTCCGATTAACTATTTTCTCAACTAATATGTAGTATCCATTTTCGGTAAGCACCACTTTAATAAAGGCGGTACCACAAATAAAATAAAGAAGACCCGAAACATTTGATAAGCGGTAACCATAGAGAGATCTGCATGCGCCGCAACGGCAGTAACGCCCATTTCCGTCATCCCACCCGGAGCTGTACTCAGGAAGGCAGTTATCAGTTTAAGGGGATAATAACAAGTAAGTAAATAGCCTATGGCTAGAGAAATAAACACTATTCCTAATCCAAAACCAATTGAATACGGTAAAAGCTTCTGCCAATTCTTTAGACTAACTATGTTCATGCTAATGCCCATATATGCACCAACGGCTAATTGGGCAATTATGATTAGTAATGAGGGTACTGGTGGTGCTTGTAGTCCTGATAGAACCAGAACCGCAGCCCCTATAAGAGGTCCGACCAGATATGGAGTCGGCAAACTTATACGGACCGAAATCCAGGTAATAATTAAGACAGTGAAAACAAAAATTAATATATTCCCTGGTGAAAATGCCGAGGCTAACTCGTTTATGTTTAATATACTAAGGCTAACTATCTGCTCAGGGCTATCGGATAATAAATGCAACGACAAAAAAGGGACCATAAAAACGACCGTTAACAATCGAATAGTTTGAATAAAAGTTACTGCCGTTATATCCGCATCGTTTATTTCTTCGCATAGCACAACCATCTGAGTTAGACCGCCAGGTATACTACCTATTATACTTGTTGGCAAATTGATTCCGGTACGTCGTGAGATAATAAAGCCTAGTATCAAACTGCAAATTATTATGATAACAGTTGCTAGCAGCATGCTTGGAAGTTGCTTTAAAATTTGTTGTGCAGCATCGCGCGTAAAAGAAATACCCATCATATAACCAAGAATAATTAACCCCGCATTACGAAAGCTAAGTGGCCAATAGATGACTAGTTTTAATTGTTTAAAGAATAAATTGTAAAGCATAATTCCAGTCAAAGGGCCTAACATCCAAGGAAGCGGTATATGTAGAAGACGGAAAAGGGATCCTCCTAATATTGATACAAATAATGCTATTAATATTGATTTTACAGTTACCAAAGACATTGCTAGTCCTTCCTTTTAGTTTCTAACTATATTTTATAATTTCCACTATTCAACTCTACTTACTTATTAACTTTTCTCGCTTCATTCTTTTAATTTAATTTACCGGTTAATATTAAATCCGCTTCCAGATTTTGCTACTTGAAAGCGGATTTTGTCCACAGGCTGAGCTCGCTTTCAGCGAACATTTTTTCTCGATTCGATAAAAGCTAACTAGATGAACCTATCCAGTAATATATCCTCAACATTTCTTCTCCCATTGATTACGGCAATCTTCAGTACAAATATAGTACTAAATTCAATCCGATTTGCCAAGATAAACCTTCTTTCAAATAAATCAAAAAAGCTTAAAGTAACATGACTGAACAAGGGTTTAATTACATTCACTTTAAAATCTGATCTGAAAAGGCAGGCTAAAACGGCACCTGTCGATCCTGAAACAGGCGAAGGTACTCTTGGTTTCCATTCCTTATAGGTAAGCTAAAAATGCCAGGATGATTGAACAGTCAAAGCGGATCCAACCATGTTTCCATTCCTTATAGGTAAGCTAAAAATTTGGCTATAAGAAAAGACAACCGTTATCTTTTCCTGTTTCCATTCCTTATAGGTAAGCTAAAAATCGAAGCTGGAATTAAAGAACCACTTTATGTTCAGCAGTTTCCATTCCTTATAGGTAAGCTAAAAATTTGAGGAACCAGGGAAGATTAGCCTGGAGGGTACCGAGTTTCCATTCCTTATAGGCAAGCTAAAAATGTGAGGAACCAGAGAAGATTAGCCTGGAGGGTACCGAGTTTCCATTCCTTATAGGTAAGCTAAAAATGTGGATTGCTTCGGGGATTATATGCCTACCGTGACAGTTTCCATTCCTTATAGGTAAGCTAAAAATATTCTTAATTTGATTAATCTTGGTTATGTCGGTATAAGTTTCCATTCCTTATAGGTAAGCTAAAAATGAGAACAGCTTAAAAACTTATCGAATCAGGACGCGAGTTTCCATTCCTTATAGGTAAGCTAAAAATGCGATACGCCTACAAGCTATGTCTAACGCCCTACTAAGTT
>Ga0074193_1003388_pt1 | contig 11808 bp, 15 predicted proteins | sample EPASupsiteHSE605_FD_64523 | JGI IMG/M metagenome (GOLD analysis project Ga0074193, IMG submission 64523) | Bioremediated contaminated groundwater from EPA Superfund site, New Mexico - Sample HSE6-05 | ecosystem: Environmental > Aquatic > Deep subsurface > Groundwater > Contaminated ...
GGGCCGTGCAGCCGTATTTGGTGAACCAGAGACCGTTTACGGAATCAGCCGGGTATTGGTGGAAAATGGGATAACTCCTGCGATTCTCGCAACCGGCAGTAAGAGTCTGCCTTTGAAGGGATTGCTGCAGTTACTGACATCAAAATGCGAGGAAGAAGCCCTCATAATGTTAAATACTGATTTTTCCCATATCCGCAGCCATTGTGCAGGTAAAGGAATAAATTTAGCCATTGGGAACTCAGATGGACGATTTCTCACTGAACGAGAAGGCATTCCCCTGGTACGTGTGGGCTTCCCTATTCACGATCGAATCGGAGGTCAGCGTATTATGACCGTAGGCTATACGGGTACGACTATGCTGCTGGATCAAATTACGAATACTTTGTTGACATCTAAGTTGAGCAGTTATCGCGAGGACCTGTACCAGCGTTTTTATGTAAATCCAGTCGTCAGTAATGACGAACAAGTCAGGAGGAACTCGTTATGATAAACCATTTAAATATTAATCAAAATCATCCTTGCTTCTCACAAGAAGCTGCCCATAAGCATGCCAGGATTCATCTGCCAGTAGCAAAGCACTGTAATATTAGCTGCAATTACTGCAACCGTAAATATGACTGCTTAAATGAAAGCCGTCCGGGTGTTACCAGTAATATCATTAGTCCCATGGAGGGCTTGCACCGCTATCAGTATTATAAGCAACAGTTGAATAACTTGAGTGTGGTTGGTATTGCCGGCCCTGGCGATGCACTGGCGGATTGGGAAGAAAGCAGCCAGACCATTCGTTTAATTCGCGAATATGACCCTAATGTCATGTTATGTTTATCTACCAATGGTTTAAAACTGCCTAAACTAGCCGCAGATATTATTGAACTCGGCGTCAGCCATGTAACTGTAACCGTAAATACCCTGAATCCCGAAACCGGGGCCAGGATTTACCGTTATGTGAACTATCAAGGACAGCGATATACGGGCATTGAAGGAGCCAGCTTACTTCTGGAGAATCAATTGCAAGGCATCCGCCGCCTAACTCAGCAGGGTATGATGGTTAAGATTAACACGGTTATGATTCCTGGTATCAACGACCATGAAATTCCTGATGTTGTTCGCAAAATGAAAGAGCTGGATGTTTTTGTTACTAATATTATGCCGCTTATTCCGGTAAAGGGAAGCTTATTTGAAAATCTACCGGCCACCAATACTAATGATCTAACCATGATGCGTCGGAATTGTCAGACTGAAATGCGTCAGATGTTTCACTGTCAGCAGTGCAGAGCTGACGCTGTAGGATTGCTGAAGGACCATAAGTGCGCCATTAATATCGGTCAGCAGGCTGTATAAATCAGACTGTGTGTCGACGGGGTGTCAAGGGGACGGTTCTCCCTGACACGCGCATTGACACGTTGTTACCAGAAAGGTAGGTTTTGTGTTATGGAAATAGCTGTATTTGTAGGACCTAACGGAGAAACTGCACCAATTCAAAAAGCGGGTGAAATACAGGTTTATCACCAATCTTGTAACATATGGGAGATATGCCGCAGCATGCCTTTTGCTCTCCAATCAGCAAAAGGTTTACCAGGCATACGTGAGTACATGAAGGAAGTATTAGATTTTCTCGGTGAATGCAGAACCTTCGTCGGGCTCTCTATCATCGGTCTGCCCTATTTTGAACTGGAAAAGGCCGGATTTACAATCTGGGAAATGGCTGGTCCTCCTTATAGCATTCTGGACAGCATCCTGGAGGCCGAAGCAGCATCTAAATTAGATACTTATCCTGAGATTAATATTATTACGCCTAGACCAGAACCTCAGGAAATTGCCCCGGGCTGCTATTCTATTTCCTTAAAAGAAATTCAGAATTGTAATCATGTCGTTACCTCCAAGCAGATTTTATTCCCATTGTTGGAGAAGACCACAATTAAAAGTTTAGAAATTATCTGTTCACACATCCCTCCCTGGTTGGAGGTAAAGATTCTTGCTGGTGAAGTTAACGGAGTAATTGATAAGATTTCATCTAATGAGACTAGAGTAACCATTAATCGATAGATCTGATAAGAACAGAGAAAGCGGGGCCATCATGAGTATATTTAAAACACATCATTATAAGATCGTTGTGATAGTTGTGCTTGCAGTACTCGCATTGGCTGTGCTGATTCATAGTACAAGACCTACGGCTGAACCTGGTAAAGAAGTCCACCTGGTAATTTCCGCAGGCGCTAGTCTGAAGGATGCTATACAAGAGGTTAAGACTCTATATATCGCGCAGCACCCAGAAATAATCATTGATTTGAATTTTGGTTCATCTGGTCAACTGCTGCAGCAGATAGAACAGGGTGCCCCGGTGGATGTATTTATTTCAGCAGGCAAGACCCAAATGGATAAGCTAGAAAATAAGGGACTGATTGAGAATCCAACCCGTAAAAATATTATTGGCAATGATCTGGTGCTGGTAGTACCGGCTACTGATAATAACATTAACGATTATAGGGATTTATTAAAACCTGAAATCGGAAAGATTGCTATTGGTGAATTAAACACTGTCCCCTGCGGCAAATATGCTCAGGAGACTTTAAATAACCTGGGTATTTGGGATCAACTAGACGCTAAATTGGTATTCGGCAGTGATGTCAAACAGGTACTGGCCTATGTCGAATCGGGCAATGCTGAGGCAGGATTTGTGTATAGTTCTGATGCAGTAGTATCCAAAAAGGTCAAAGTTGCAGCGGTGATTGATAACAAGCTTCATTCAACTATTGTTTACCCTGCAGCGGTACTCACAGGCAGCCTTCAAAAGGAACCAGCTCAGGAATTCATGAATTTTCTGTGTGAACCTGCAGCTAAAAACATCTTTGCAAAGTTTGGCTTTAAATCAATAGATTAAACTGATCCATAATATTTTATGGATTGGGGTTAACAAACGGTCTGATTATATGGTGGTGAACTATATGGATAATTTTATAGAACCGATTCTGATATCTCTAAAAATTGCATCTCTGGCTACTATATTGGCTTTTGTCATAGGTACCGCCTGTGCCAGGCTGATGACCAGAGTAAACATTCCCTGCAAAGAAGCTATTGAAACTCTTCTTACCTTGCCCATGGTTCTGCCGCCAACGGTAGTAGGATTCGGGCTGTTGCTTCTTTTGGGCAGAAATGGACCGATCGGCAAGGTGCTGGCCGCCATATTTAACATGCAAGTAGTGTTTACGTTATGGGGAGCGGTGATAGCCGCTGTAGTAGTAGCCTTTCCTCTGGTCTATATAAATGTTCGGGCAGGACTGGAGAAGGTAGATGTTAATCAGGAGAGGGCTGCTCGAACCTTGGGAGCCGGTGAATTAAAAGTATTTTTCACTATTACCCTGCCCCTGGCCTGGCCGGGACTAGTATCAGGAATTGTATTAGCATTTACCCGATCCCTGGGTGAGTTTGGTGCAACTTTGATGGTGGCCGGTTCTATCCCTGGCCAAACCCAGACTATCCCCATGGCGGTTTATTTTTCGGTAATGAATGGCGAAACTCAGGAGGCTATGCCCCTGGTTACATGTGTTATTGTTTTTTCGTTTTTCCTTTTATTTTGGTTCAACTGGTGGTCTAGAAAAATGATCAGCACTCGAAGATAAGGAGGGATTGACATGTTGGAAGTCCATTTCATTAAAAAACTGCCCGAATTCACTGTATCGGCTGAATTTAGTGTAAATGAAGAGATACTGGTTTTATCGGGACCTTCCGGTTCAGGGAAAACCACGGTATTGGACTGCCTGGCAGGCATCCAAAATCCCGATTCAGGAGTCATTTCTCTAAATGGTAAGACCTTATTCTCTTCGTCCTCAGGCATCAACATTCATCCCTCTAAACGCAATATGGGTTATATTTTTCAGGACTATGCGTTATTTCAACATCTGAATATAAAAGATAATATCAGCTATGGATGGCACAAGCCCAAGAAGGATCAAGGCGAACTGTCCCCTGATAAAATTTCCGCCTTATTAAAAATAGATCATTTAATGGAAAGATATCCCGACCAGCTTTCAGGCGGTGAAAAACAGCGGGTAGCCATGGCCCGAGGTCTGTTAAGTACTCCTTCTCTGCTGCTTTTAGATGAGCCGCTGTCAGCCCTTGATAAAAGTCTGCGCCATTCCCTGCGGGCTGAATTGGAACAAATCCATCACAACTGGAAACTTCCTTTTGTCCTGGTGACTCATTGTAATATGGAAGCTCGCCTTGGCAACGTGATTCTGGCAGCTGACAAAACTGTCAACGACAGAGGTAAAACCTTGGTTTCGTTTCAAAGGAACGATAACATATTGGAGTCTCTGGGGGGAAAAACACTTCGGTTGGCAAGCTCACTAAATTAAATTATTTTGCAGACGCTATGTAAGGAGGTTAAAGCATGTCTTCAATCAATATTGTTGATACAACTTTAAGAGATGGTGAACAGGCAGCCGGGGTAGTGTTTAATAAAGAAGATAAAAAATGTATTTCTATTCTTCTTGATCAGGTCGGTGTCTACGAGATTGAGGCTGGTACCCCAGCCATGGGTTCCGGCGAATGCGAAGCTCTGGCAGAAGTCTTGGCATTGAACCTCACCGCCAGGGTATCCACCTGGAATCGCGCTAATATTAAGGATATTCAGGCCTCTTTGGATTGTGGTTCTCGCCATCTTCATATTTCACTTCCCGTCTCTGACATCCAAATTCATTATAAGCTGCAAAAAAGCCGCAGCTGGGTAATAGATAAACTTCAGGAAGCAGTTATTTTTGCCAGAGATGCAGGCGCATCCGTTACGATTGGAGCCGAGGATGCTTCCCGGGCTGATTTTAATTTCCTGGTTGAATATGCAGGTTTGGCTCGGGAATTAGGTGCAGAAAGACTACGTTTCGCAGATACCGTAGGTGTGCTGGATCCATTCAAGAGCTATTATATAGTACAGAAACTTATTATTGAAAGTGGTATTGATGTTGAATTTCATGCCCATAATGATTTCGCCATGGCAGTCGCCAATACCCTGGCCGGTGTTAAGGCTGGAGCCCAGTTTGCCAGTACTACAGTCTTAGGACTGGGAGAAAGAGCCGGGAACTGCCCTCTTGAAATGATTATCAACGTCTTTGATCAGTTTATGCCACAGGCAGTGTCGGTGAATCATAATGGATTAGGCAGTTTGGTAAGTTATGTCACTTCGGCAACAGCAGGAGTTGCTTCTACTGTATTTGCTTAATAATTACCTCAAATAATTTAACAACCAATAATTTTGTTGCTATAATGGCAGGAATGATTATGGAAGTAGGTGAATTACTGTGGCTATTGTTGAGGTAGCAATCATACCTATGGGAACTGGAAGCACCAGTGTCAGCCATTACGTTGCAGACTGCCACAAAGTATTGGAAGATGAAAATAGGATTAAACTAGTTTTGACTCCTATGGGTTCAGTTCTAGAAGGAGATTTGGATGTCATTTTTACTGCGATTAGAAAAATGCATGAGGTACCTTTTGATAATGGAGCTATGCGGGTGTCAACTACAATAAGAATCGATGACAGAAGAGATAAAACCGCATCTATAGAACAGAAATTAAAATCCGTGCAGGAGAAGATGTATTAACTAACCAATTATAATAAGCAACAAAAAAACCTTAAGATTATTCTTAAGGTTTTCATTTACCCGCCATGCCGTCTACCACAGCTATTTTTAAGGACCCACTTTTCAAAGTGGGTGTCAGGATAACAGCTTCTGTCTTCCATAATTGAATGGCCTTGCATTCACTGCTAAACCTGATCTCCCTTATAATTAATGTGGTTAAAAATAAACAAGGTCTACGAACATTACAGGCTTTTGCTTCAGCAATAGTAGTATATAATGGGCTGATTAATACTTCAACTGACAAATAATAGCAGCAATCCTATACTGTTGGATCTTCCAGATTTGCCTGTAAACTGGCTATTATAAAGATCTGCGTAAAATTCGCCTTACTTATCCAGGCATTTTTTTCATAACCATTAAAACGTGTTTGAAAATTACGGATGTTAGTTAGCTGCTTCATGGTTTAACAATACGTACCAGATGGTTGAAGTCACCGATTCCTTCAAACTCCAGTTCGAAAGAGTTACTGGGAGTGCTTTGCGGTTTATATCGCTGATAGTACTCACTATTTACTTCCGCCATAACTTTCTTACCACCGGCATCGAACAAGAAAAAATAACGGCCATCCAATGACTTAACCCGCTGCTTTAAGCTTGCGGTAGTAGTGAAGGTCTTGGGCTGGTTTTCTTTTTGAGCATCAGCCAGGCTGGGGTAAAGGGATAAGACTTCCCAGTTGGTAGCATTATATTTTAGATTCAGTTGACTCCTGTCCAAACTCTTTTTTACGTGATAGGTATCCACCGATCCAACCAACACGCCTACTATCTTGCCGGTATTAGCTTGTTGATAAAAGTCCTGGGTGGTCTCCACCCATAGCAGAGAATTTGCTAAGCCAGCTGCGTCTACTTGCAGGGAATAGGCATTGTTGGACATTTCCTTATTAATGACCGTTGCCTCCATGACTTTTACCTCCGTGGTGGTATAAACGTCTTTTGTGGACATAAAAAAACCAATACCTATCAATACCACTAGTATTACGGAGAGAACTGCAATTAGTACTTTAGTTTTCCTTTTCATCATGACACCTCCACAAAAGTAGGCGCTACAACTGCGTAACGATTAGTAATTTGCGACCCCAGTCTTGTATATAAGCCACCAAATCGGTCTCCCACGAGAAAGGCTCCCAGGATGGGATAAGCCACCTGGAATTGTTTTTCACAGGTATTATAAACGGTAATATCCACCGGGCCAATATCGACAAGCTCCTGATAGACCAGATCCTGTTCGGCTAAGCCTCGGATTTGGTCAGGTTGGAGCTGATAAGAAAAGACCACCCCCTGGCCTTCTCTTCCCCAATAGGGTTTTATGATACAAGGTTTGCCGGGCCAGCTTAAATAAGTGGGCACTATATAACGACGGATCAAATCAGCCTCCTTTTGCAAGTAGAAGCCTTGCTGTAAAAGCTGCCAGACAATGGCCAGAAAGGCTTTGCTCTGCGGGATCAACGCCGAAGGTGGGTTAATCATATGAAGTCTGTCCAGACCCGAAATCAACCGCTGGTATTGCTGTTCCTCAGCCAGCCAATCCAGTGGATAATGTCTATAAAGGGCATCAACCTGTTGCCCATAGAGGGTCAAATACCCATCTCTTAATTCCAGTCCTGAAACATCACCTAGAACAACCTCATTAACCTGGGATTTCAGTACCTCTCCCACCAGCATAAGCTGAAACCAATCTTCTTCTGACGAGGGGCAACCCACCAAAGCCAGGGTTTTGACTGGCTTATGGGAAGACCTATTAAGGAGGTGACTGTATTGTTCTGCCAATAGATCCAGCAGTCCCCGGTTAGGGTCTTCAGCGCCCGGACAGAAAGAATGAAGCAAGTTATTAAGGACTACGGATTCAAATCCCGCCGGAGTATCAGTATTTAATTCCAATAAACGCAGGTCTCCGTGACGATCAACAGCCCAATCAAAACGACCCAGTAAGGTCAACCATTCCTCTTGGTCATTCTCTGCCAAGGACTGTAAACAGCTTGGGATACTCAGCAGGGGAGCAAAAAGTTCAAAGTTCTTTTGCAGGAAATTACGAGTCCTAACAAATACCTTGCCTAGTTCTTCGGTAGCGTAAATTATTTCATTATACATAGCACGCGAAATCCGAATATGTTCCAGGGTAAATGATTCCCACTCCCCGGTGTAACTGGCGGTATAGTTATGTTGAAAAGCCGCCTTCTCTGCAATTTCATTCCATAGGCAGCGATGTTCGCTTTCGCTGTAGGCAGAGGGCTGCATCATAATTGAAGGATCTGCTGACTTCCGTACCCCTACCGGACTAAACCAGGCCATGTCATCTCGATTGAGATAATCAGAGGACCAACGAGCACAGATTCCGGTAAACTCCCCCAGGGTGAAATAGATTCCGAAATTGCCAAAACCAATCGTATCTTCATAGCGATTACCGTTGAAGCTGGATACCACCCTCCGTCTAATGGGGATAAACTCTTGCATCACATGAAGAACTCCGCATTGAGAAACCTCTTGCAGGACGACTTTCCATTCATCATCATTCATCATAGCTCCAATATGCACCCCTTCGCTGTAGCGGCCAAAAACTGGCTTTACCACCCAGCGTTCCCGTTCCGATTCAAGTTCGGCTATATCAATGGGAGTAAAGATTCGAGTATAGGGGATAGTGTCACGAATAATGGTAAGCTCATCATCTGTGAGCATGCAAGCCCGGCTGTCATACAAGTACCAAAGGTAGGCGAACAGGCTCTTGGCCTGAGGGATGATGGCCCGTGGGTCATTCAGTATCAAAACCTTGCGTTGAGCTATTAGCTTCAACAACTTGGAATAGTCATGCACTTCGTTGCTGAATTCGGTAGGATATTGACGGAGAATAATGTCCAGGGGCTGCCCAAAGGCACTCACCACGTCATTGGTAACGGTAAGGTTTTGCCCTCCCAGCAACAGGCAGGGATAACCCAGTGGCTTGATCATATCAGCATACAAGAAAGCGAGATGCGTTTCTTCATAATGGTTGGGATCAACCATTATGCCCACTGTTGGGCTGGTGCTGCCAGATCCATAGTCTTTCCACAGCCTGACTAAGCCTTGTCTAAACTTCTCGGCAAAGTTCTGGTTGGGGTTTCCTTCGGGGTTCACCCAATCGGAAACCATGATTTCCCGTTGTGCACAGGGTTTATCATAATTAAATTCGGAAAAAAATATCCCGCCTTCGGCTCGTTCAAAAGCATCATAACGGGCCCAGAAAAAAGAAGGCAGATCTATCGGTAAGCTCAGGATCGGCTGGCGGAAAGGAAAATCAGGCAGTAGGAATGAGGAATGATCCCACGGGGAATCTAATAATTGAAGCACCAGACGATTCACCAGCTTATAGAGGATATTGGCTGCAGTGATCATTTGCCCGTAGGTATCAGGTTCCAGGAATACCGGGAAGTTGGAAAAGGCCTCCACTTCTCGGGGGGAACTTATCATGTAGTATTCAAAGTTCAAGTGCCGGGTTAATTCTTCTTGATTCATATTTAACTCCCAACATGTCCCCGGAAAATCTGATAACCTCCCACGCTTTTACCGACGGTCGGGGTGGACCAGGCAGCGCGGCCAAAGGAGTTGCCTGTGTAGTTAAAAGGTCTGTAATAATAACCATAACCGGAACCGTAGTAATTATAGCTCTGATCCTCATCGGTTTCCCATTCACGATTAGCCGAATCATCTTCTTTTTCTTGCACCAGCACCATATCCTTTTTCGTGTTCAGGTCCTGAGTATCTATGGCTGCAATAGTACCCGACAATCCAAAACCGGAAAGAGCCAAGGCAATAGCTAAACTAATGGCCAGGGCTTTATTTTCCGGAATTAGTCTTTTAATCAGATCATTCGATTCCTTAGAACTGATCGTATTCTTAGGTTTTGCCATATTCATTCCCCTTGTTAATCTGTATATCCAATTCTTCTACCTGAATCATGTTATCCTTTAAATATTGCAGGTAGGCACCCACATCTTCCTTGGGTTCTCCCCAATGATACAACGTAACCCGGCTATATCCCAAAGCTTTTAACATTTCTAAGCTCGGCAGGTCATCTGATGTTAACTCATACTGGTTATTAAACTTGCGCCGCAACAACCCCTGGCTGACTGTAGATAGATAGCGTTGGTTATCCAGTATAAGCACAAAACCCTGCGGCTTCACCGGATTCAGCAGCAGGCCGTAAGCTATTAAAGCATTTACATAACGGTCTCCCCCCACCAATCCGTGGGTATGTAACGGACTTACGAAGGTCAGGATTGGTTTTAACCGCAAACGCTCCTGCAATAAGTAACCCAGTCGTATACCTTCGACAGCGGGGATATCCAATAAAACAAGATGATCCGGCTCCAGCCGTTCCAAGCGAGGCAATAGATACTTATACAAGCGGCCGGCTTTGATTGGTACCGGTCGCAAAGCAAAATCGCGGTAGTGCTTCAGCGAAACAAAATTAGTCTTGCGGACAAAGCAGGTAAAGGGACCGGCTCCCTGCACCCAATGTGCAAACACATCCGGCAAATCTATCTGTAATAATCTAGTTTCTTTCATGCAGCTAGTTACTGCTTTCCACCATGCAGAATACCTGAGTTAAATTCATAAACTGCCGGTTTCCGTCTTGATCCTGAATTGTGGCGATCCCGCTTTCAACCTTCAGTAAATTTCCGTCCAAAACGTAATTCGTTGACTGTTTGTTCCAGTCATCAATGGTTTTATAGATGTATATTTTCAAATTAGTTCCTCCCTTAGGGCTTGCAGCGAAATAAATATATTAACTGATGCTGGCTCCGACTATGTAGGAAATGGCCATGAAAACTGCCAAGACCATAATTCCTACGGCCCGATTATCCTTGCTCAGCTCTTCATCAACACAAAACTGCGGGGTAAGTATGTCAAACAAAAACCAGCCTGCGATCATGCCGAGGATACCAATTCCTCCCCATTTTAACACACCAGCAATGGTGCTATTGGATAGAATGGCAAAACGCATGATGTTGGATAAGCCCAAAATCAGACCACCCATGGCTAATCCCACTGCTACATTACCCAGCTTGATTTCATTCAGGTCATGATATTTGGTGAGAACGGAAAAAATCCCAAGCCCGATTCCCACCACAAGAATGCCGATTAGATAGCAAATACCCGTAGCTAAATAGGCATTCATTCCCGAAAAGTTGGTTAACATGCCGAAGACACTCATCTCAACAACTCCCGTTAGCAAAATAACTATAACCATTATAGCAAGTACGGCATTAACTAAAAAGTGGTAATTTATCTGGATGGTCAACAGTAACTAAATATTGAAACTCCTAATAGTATATGCATTAAATTAGATTAAACTGAAATTTGAGCATTTTATTTAGGAAATTACATGGGCACAATTAAGATAACGCAGTTACTGCAAAGGGTGTTTAATCATTTTTAAACACCCTTTGTTTTTTAAAGTATTATCGTTATTTTAAAAACTCTTAGATATGCTTATACTGCTGGATCTTCCAGATTTGCTCCTGTAAACTGACTGTTGTAAAGATCTGCGTAAAATCCGCCTTGAGCCAGAAGTTCCTTATGGGTACCCTTTTCAATTACACTGCCGTTGTTCATAACCAGTATTAATTCTGCATCACGAATCGTCGACAGACGATGGGCAATTACAAAGCTGGTTCTTCCTTTCATCAGGGCTATCATTGCTTTCTGAATATAAACCTCAGTTCTGGTATCTACGTTACTGGTAGCTTCATCAAGAATGAGGATAGCCGGATCAGCGAGTATCGCCCTGGCGATAGTCAACAGCTGCTTCTGGCCCTGCGAAATATTAGAGGCCTCTTCATTAAGTACAGTACTATATCCCTCAGGCAGAGTTCTTATAAAGTGGTCGGCGTGAGCTGCTTTTGCTGCCTGAACAATATCTTGCTCGGTGGCTCCCTCACGACCGTAGGCTATATTTTCCCGTATTGTACCGTTAAACAGCCATGTATCCTGAAGCACCATACCAAACATATTTCTCAAGCTTCCCCGCCGAATATCCCTGATGTCAACGCCGTCTACCGTAATTTTCCCGCCGTCTATCTCATAGAAGCGCATCAAGAGGTTTACCAGTGTAGTTTTACCCGCACCGGTTGGGCCTACAATGGCGATGGTCTGACCCTGTTTTACATCTATATTCATGTTCTCAATAAGAGTTACAT
>Ga0074193_1003389_pt1 | contig 11807 bp, 11 predicted proteins | sample EPASupsiteHSE605_FD_64523 | JGI IMG/M metagenome (GOLD analysis project Ga0074193, IMG submission 64523) | Bioremediated contaminated groundwater from EPA Superfund site, New Mexico - Sample HSE6-05 | ecosystem: Environmental > Aquatic > Deep subsurface > Groundwater > Contaminated ...
GTACATTAGACGTTATGGCTTAAATAAACATTTTAAATATTTAGGGGTTTAATGCTACTTTTTTTCGGTTCAAGTTTATGAATCCTATCCCAATTGTGGGATAAAGTTTAATTTTAAGACACGCTCTAAGAGTTGTTTTTCAGACAAAACCTCGACAACCGGAAGGAAAAACAGTCTCTTATTCTTCTCAAAGCTTGCTGTTCTCATCTCAGCCGGACCCAGCCCATAGGAATGTCGGCTTCCAACATTCCGGTTTTGCCGAAAATCCTTTTTTCAAGCCGTCCTTCCACCCTGAAACCGAATTTTTTGTAAAACTCAATGGCCTTTTCGTTGCTTTCCCTTGCTATGAGCTCTACTCTAACGATCCCTGGATACTCAACTTCTATTTTTTCCATAAGGGTTCCAAAAAGCAATGTTCCTATCCCTTTATCCTGATAATCCGGATGCACCACAATTGTAAGGTCACTTAAGATATGGGCAAAAACCCTTATACCGGGCGTACAGGTGTGGACTTCCGCAATCAATGCATCAGGATTTGCAGGATCTTCAATTGTCAGGATAATACCCGTTTCAAGACTCCTTTCGATGAAGTTTCGGACATAAGTTTTAGTGATCTCATCGGCTTGTCTTGCGATTCCACCCGAAAGGGCTGCGACAGTTCTGTAAAGAATCATAATTTTACGCAGATCCGAAAGTTCGGCTCCTCTGACAATATATTGCATTTCCATTCGAATCAATTCCCTTTTTCAAAAAAAGTCTGCACTCCAATATAAAAAACATGTCCCTACGCGCATTAAGTAACTAGTGCCTCGTCAACAGTAAAATATCGTATAAAATCGGTTACGATTATCCAGAATCGTTCAATCTTTGATGATTGACGTGACGCTAGAGTCTGCATCTAAAACTAAGCTAAATCGGAAAGAGAATAATATAATAGGAGATAATACAATCGGGATGAAATAAAGAGAACTCACCTTTAAGAACAATCAATAAATTGCGTAATACATAATATCAGGCCTCGCTTAACAGTCCCAAAAATGAAGAAAGACTCCGATATTTACTGCGGAAAAAACGCCTTTTAGGAGAAAGCCATCACAGCCGAAAAATATAGTTAACCTTTTATTCTTTCCTCCCGAGAATATTAGTATCATAAGATGAGAGGAAAACAATAGCATGAGATGACCTGACTGATGAACGGGATTCCTTTTTCTAATACGGGCTCGAGAACGAACTTCGATAAACAGTGGGCTTTTGAAGTGGCTTATTTTACCCAAAATATCGGAACGGTTCTCAGAGACCTGGGTAATTTTCTGAACGCCAGAGATTATGTTGAAGCCCGTCTCCTTGCAGCACAAATGAGACAGAAAGCAGAATATGAAAAAACTATTCAGCCGGATTTCAGGACATCAGATTATTTTGCAAAAGCTCGCAAGCTGTTCAACAGTTTTCTTGATGAGTGCGTAAATTTTGCCGAGCTTTTGAGGGTCACAACCATACAGGAAGAAACAGGATGTGAAGAACTTCTGGACAAGCCAGAGCAAATCCGGAATTCGGTAGAGAGATTGAATCTTCTAAAAGAAATGTTTACTGATGAGCTTCGCCTCCAGGGATGGTACTATTAATAAGCATAAGAAATGAACATTGCTAATAAACATTGACAGTAAGCATTATATTCAAGTATATCACAGATTTTTTGTTCAAGACCCCTCAAGCATAATCGTAAACTTTATATTACTGATTCTCATTAGAAAGGCAGCAAAGGGTTATATACAGGAAAATGGGTTACAGAATAAACATAAAACGACTAATTATTTAGTCTAATCCCTTAGTCTGCCTGTATCACAGGGAAGAATTCAAAAAAGCTTCCGAAACTTATCCAAGAAAATTATATTTTTGCTGTATAAGTTGTATGTCTATCGGTTCTGAATTTCCCTGGTCCTTAGGCACCTTTTCGCATCCCCGGGGATATTAACCATTTATACGGCGTGTTTACCTGTTTTTAGCTGGTATCATGTACCGGTTTTGATAAGTGGCCTTTTCCGTAAAGGAAACTGCCGGGTATGCGGCAGAGAGTATATAAACAGCAGGTCTGCAATCTGCACTACCTGTGTAAAAAAATGTCAATGTTAGAGTGAGTATATGGAAAAATTAGCAAAATTCAAAGCACTGGGGCTCTCAGACAGCACATTGAAAGCCCTCAAAAAGAAAGGGTTTGAAGAACCAACCCCAATTCAGGAAAAGGTCATCCCGCTTTTTTTGAAAGGAGAATGTGATATTATAGGGCAGGCTCAGACCGGAACTGGAAAAACAACCGCTTTCGGAGCACCCATTATAGAAAAAATCCCTGAGAAATCAGGAAAGGTACAGGCAATAATCCTGACTCCAACCCGTGAACTGGCAATTCAGGTTTCAGAAGAGCTCAACTCCCTCAAGGGAGACAAAAAGCTGCACATCATCCCTATCTATGGGGGGCAGTCCATGACCCAGCAGCTTCGGGCTTTAAAAAGTGGAGTCGATATTGTTGTAGGAACGCCTGGAAGGGTCATCGACCACCTTGAGCGGAAGAGCTTAAACCTCGAAGACATCGCATACTTCGTGCTGGACGAAGCCGACGAAATGCTTAACATGGGCTTCATTGACGACATAAAGGAAATCTTAAAGGCAACTGGCCCTGAAAAAAGAATGCTTTTCTTTTCAGCTACAATGCCAAAGCCAATCCTTGGAATCGTCAAGAAATATATGAAAAACTATGAGCACATTGCCATAGAGAAAGAGGAACTTGTCGCAGAACTAACTGAACAGATCTACTTCGAAGTTCAGGAAAACGATAAATTCGAAGCCCTCTGCAGGATTATCGACATTGAAGACGAATTCTACGGGCTTGTGTTCTGCCGGACAAAAACAGACACCAGCCAGCTTGCCCAGAAGCTTGGAGACCGCGGGTATGCAGCCGATGCCCTGCACGGTGATCTTTCCCAGCAGGAGAGGGAAAAAATCCTGAACAAGTTCAGAAAACAGAAGATAAACATCCTGGCAGCAACTGATGTTGCAGCAAGAGGTATCGATATCATGGATCTTACCCATGTTATCAACTATACTCTGCCCCAGGACCCTGAATCCTACGTGCACAGGATCGGAAGGACAGGAAGAGCAGGCAAGCAGGGAACTGCCATTACTTTTGTTACGTCCACGGAATACAGGCGGCTCACCTACATAAAAAAGACCTCAAAGTCAGAAATGAAGAAAGGAAAGCTGCCTGAAATAAAAGATGTGATAAAAGCCAAAAGGGCAAGAGTGAAAGCCGAACTCGAATCCACCATAAAAGCAGAAGAATACGGAGACTGCCTTGAGATGAGCGAAAAGCTCCTCGAAGAATTCCCCGCAGAAAAAATCCTGGCTGCTCTCCTGAAGTACGCTTTCAAGGAAAAGTTCGACGAAAGCATGTACGGAGAAATTTCCTCCGGCAGTTCATATGTCGACAGAAAAGGCAAAACCAGGCTGTTCATTGCTATGGGAAAAGTCGACGGCATGACTCCGGACAAGTTATGCGAGTTCATACAGGAAGAAACCGGAGACAGCGAACTGAAAATAAGGGATGCAGAGATTTTCCCCCACTTTTCCTTCGTATCCGTACCCTTTGCCCAGGCTGAAGCATTACTTGAAATCTTCAAAAACAAACAGAGAGGTCGAAAACCCTTTGTTGAACTTGCCCAGAAATCAAAGGGAAGAAGCTCAAAGAATGCTGGTGACTCTCGCGGTGACTCCCGCGGTGGCACTCGCAGTATGAACAGCACAAATAACACTAGAAATACAAGAAATACGAGAAGTAGTAGAGCTCCGAAAAACTAAGATTTTTCGTATTACTTAAATTCTTTTTTTCAGGATTCCTGAGGCTTCAAAACTTCAGGAACTCCGGCAAATTTCGGGAGCATATATTGTACTCAGATTCTTATTTTTAGGCAGGTTTTCAACTCGTTTTATCAACTCGTTTTAATAACTATGTATTTTTGGTTTAACAGATACTTTATCCGAATTATGGATGGAAGTCTGCATAACAAATGAATACCATTATTTGATGCAGTAAAAACCAGCCTGCATGTAAGAGTACCAGAACAATTCCACGGTCTTGAATCCTGTTTTTCTCAACACTTCCAGATGTTCTTCTACATTTATGGGGAAATACTCAGTATCAAAGCGCTTCAGATGTTCCTTTACTTCTTCCTCACTCCTGCCGTGAGTTAACTGAAAGTTGCTCCAGTACCGTTTTCCTAAGGTGATGCCCTCTTCTGTTAGCGGCCTGATGTTCTCGAAGGTGATGTAAACTCCACCTTCCTTTAGCAGATTGTGACATACGCCAGTGGCTTTGGCCCTGTCTTCGCGGCTAAGGTAATGATGGCACTGTATAGCAGTGATAACGTCTGGTTGTTCCTCTAATTTTTGAGAGAATTCCTGTGTAGGGGAAGCGCTCAGAAATTCCAGCCTTCCGGCAGGATAGGATGATAATTTTTCCCTTGCCTGGTCCAGCATGCCTTCAGAAGGATCAAGTAAAAGGAATTTTGTATAAGGGAATTCCTCGATTGCCTTATTAACCAGAGATCCTGTTCCGCATCCGGTATCCATCCACATTTTCGGGCTGGATGGCAGCGATTTGACGAAATTGATAGTTTCCTGATGAAAAGATGAGTAGTAAGGGAGAACGCCGGATATTCGGGCATCATAATCCTCAGGAAGATGAGGAGTAACATTTTGAGTAAGTTTTGCAGGAGTCATAACAGCAGGATCCTCTTAAATTCATTATCTAATTGAAGATTATTTCTCTTTTTTTCAGAAATGAAGGTAATTAATGGTTTTCCTTAAAAAGCACATCTAATTTTTCATCTGAGGTTTTGCCAAAATTGACGAAAACGCATTAAAAGCAAAAAAATGATCTATAATTGCTTATTTAACTAAAAAATTACGTTTAAAGGCTTTAAAATAGCATTGCTAAATGCCTCCAAATACGGGATCTGGCTGTGAGAACTCAACTAATATTACATATGTTTAAAAAATTAGCATTTCGTAGAATTTTTTCCAATAAATTGCATAAAAATACAAATATTGATTATGTGTTTAAAATTCAAACGTAGTTTTTTTCGCTATTAAACGAATAAAAATCTCTTTATTTTGAATTATTAATATAATATTGCATTAAATTGATTTTAAATTGTTTTGAACAAATTTTTTCACAAAATAAACATTTTATCAAATATTATTGGAAAATAAGGAGTTTTGTGGAAAATGGCAAAACCTCATCTAAATCAATTTTACCTGGCACTCCAGTTTCAAACCCGGATTTACCTGAATTTTGCAGTATAGAAATAAAAAATCGCTTTCGATCTTTGAATTTAATGTTCACAGTGATAAGCAATTCCTTTTATCTGATGTTCGGTATACCTAATCCACAATCAGTTTTAACATAGCCAAGTTGCTGCACTGAAGTATCAGATTGCAATAAACCCAAAAACAAATAGAAAAAGGAGTTATTTTCATTATGCATTACAGCCTTGGGATTGATGCCGGAGGCACATACACCGATGCAGTGCTCATCAGGGATTCGAATGGCGCTATTGTCGATTCAAATAAAGCGCTTACTACCTATCCCGATCCCCTCGCAGGCATAAAAAACGTAATAGATAGCCTCAATCCTGAATATCTCGAAAACATTAGGTTGGTTTCGGTATCCACGACCCTTTCCACGAACACTATCCTTGAAGGAACCGGTTTTCCCGTCGCCTTAATCCTCATCGGAGATCATCCCCTGGAAAAAGAACTGCCAACCAAACATGTGCTTTTTGCATCCGGCGGGCATAACCACAATGGAGAAGAGGTTTCTGCTCTTGACCTTGAGGCTATTGAGAAATTTGCCATGCAGGTCAAGAATAAGGTTTCAGCTTTTGCCATATCATCCTATTTCAGCACAAGGAACCCTGAACACGAAATAAAAGCGAGAGACAGGATTCTTGAGCTTACAGGACTTCCTGCAGTTTGCGGACATGAACTTTCCCAGGAGCTTGGGGCTTACGAAAGGGCAGTAACGGCTTTCCTGAATGCCCAGCTAATCCCCATAACAAGACAGTTTGTGCAGTCTATAATTTCGGATATCACAAAACGTGGGATTAATGCACGGCTTCTTATGCTCAAATGCGACGGATCAGTAATTGGGATAAAAGATGCCCTGAAAAAGCCAATAGAAACTATCTTTTCAGGCCCTGCAGCAAGCCTTGTAGGGGCCTCCTACCTTTCAGGGATGAAGACCTGTGCAGTTGTGGACGTGGGAGGCACGAGTACGGATATCTCCTCAATCTGTATGGGCGTTCCTGACCTGAGCGATGAAGGAGCCATTGTAGGAGGCTGGAAAACCCGCGTCCGGGCAATACGGATGGAAACAACAGCTACAGGCGGAGACAGCCATATCTGGACAACAGACAGAGAACTTTTCCTTGGGCCTAGACGAGTTATACCCCTGGCAGTAGCTGCAGTGAAATATCCGGGTTTTCTGAATAATCTCAAAAGGACGCCCATGCCTGCCAGAGAAGATCTATGCGAAAACATTCAGCCTACAAAGTTTTTTGTCAGGTCGGGCTACCCGGCAGGAGAGCTAACTGGAGCCGAAGCAGACGTGCTGGAAAGTATCGGAGAAGATCCCGTCTCAGTGCCCGAAATCTCAGCCCTTATCAGAAAAGACCTTCATCCTCAAACTCTTGATTCTCTTATCAAAAAACGCCTTGTACAGGCAATTGGCTTCACGCCTACCGACGCCCTGCACGTGCTGGGGGAATACACAGCATGGAATGCAGAAGCTTCCCGTATCGGCGCAGAAAGGCTCGCAAGACTCATGCGCATGACCCCAGGAGAGTTCTGCACCTCCGTAAAAAAGAGGGTTGCCAGGAACATGGTACTTCATCTGCTCTCGTATATTCTGGCAGGGATTCCATATACGTCAATTGCAAAGATCCTAGACGGAAACTATCCTGCGAAATTCAAACTTGGAGTTCCGGTTGTCCTGCTTGGAGGGCCTGTCCGGGCGTACAGGAAAGAGCTGGAAGCATTGATAGACGCAGAAATCCTTGTCCCTGAACATGCAGAGGTAGGAAACGCCGTCGGAGCACTTGTAGGAAAAGGCATCAAAAGAGTTGAAATCCTGATAAGACCGGCAAGCCTCATGTCCCCTGATAAGGATTTCCTTGTCTTTGCCCCGGACAGCAGGCTGAGGTTTGAGACTTACTCCGAAGCTCTGGAAACAGCAATAGAAATTGGAAAAAAACTTGTTGCAGACTACATGAAAGATTGTGGTCTCAGCGAGAACCAAGTTGAAATCTCAGTTGAGAAAAAGACTATTTCTCCTGACGGCTGGAACCATCCACCTATGGAAACCAATCTACTGGTAATGGGAGTAGGTATGCGGGGATTACCTGCTTCAAAATAAATCCCTTACCATTGTCTCCTTTTTTCGTTTATTTTTCGTTTACGTTGAAGATGAGTAAATCCAAACGTTTTAAAAGATAATGGAGTGTTGACCCAAAAATTATAGAGTTATAGAAATATATAGTATAATGATCTTAGCTAAATAGAAATAGATATCCTCCAGTAGAAAGGAGAGAAAACCCATGAAACTTCTGCTGATCGCCGACATCCACGCAAACTATGAGGCCCTTCAGGCTGTTCTTGAAGTTCCTCACGACAGAGTCTTCTGCCTTGGTGATATTGTTGATTACGGACCCGACCCGGACAAATGTATTGACCTCCTGCGCAAGAAAGAAATTCCAACCATAAGAGGAAATCACGATAATGCCGTAGCCTTCAAGGTGGACTGCCAGTGCGGATACAAATACAAACATCTCTCAGTTGCGACAAGAGAATACACCTGGGGTATTCTTGACAGAGCCAGGATGGAGTATCTGCAGAAGCTTCCTCTCCTTATCAAAGAGGAAATTGATGGAAAAAGACTCTATCTGACCCATGCAAGTCCCCGCTCCATGTTCGAATACATAAAACCCGAAACCTCGGATGAAGAAATCCAAAATATGGTAAACGAAGCAGTGGAGCCAGTGGAAGCAGATATTCTAGTGATCGGACACTCTCATATCCCCATGAACAGGAAACTCGGAAACCTTACAATAATAAACCCGGGTTCAGTCGGACAGCCGAGAGATGGGGATATCCGGGCAAGCTGTGCTGTCTTTGACACTGAAAACAGAAAAGTCGAACAGTTCCGCCTCGATTACGATATTGATTCTGTCTGCGCAAAGATCAAAGAAAGAATGCCGCATGCAGAGGAACTGATAGCTATTCTCAAGAGAGGGTACTAAGAGTAAAAAGTTAAATAAGAATATGCATAAGCTTCAGGTATATGCGGAGAAGTGCGGATGACATGGAATCACCTAATGAGTTTCAGATTGGTTACAGTGCAAATTTAGGAGTAAAACGATAATAAGAAGAGGCGCGGCGGATTGGAAGACCGCGCCTGAACGGCTAATTCATCGGTATAGTCGTCAACTTGTAGTGTAAAGAAACAACAAGCGCATCATTTACTTTTATTACTGTCATAGAATACAATTTTGACTTTTTCTTCTGTAATCAATCCTTGATTAATTACTTCATCTAATTTTGGTCTGATCTTCTCAATATTCTCTTCAAGATCAGCAACTTCAATAAGTATTGACATGTCAGTTGATAAGCGCAATATAGAAGTTGTATGAATGCGGCTATGTTTTCCAAAACCAGTAATGCCCCTAAAAACAGTTGCTCCGGCTATACCTTCAGCTTTTAGCATTTCAACGATATGCATGTATAATGGCTTGCCTTTGAAATGATCAGATTCCCCTATAAATATTCTTAATAATATGGCTGTAGACTCTCTTTTCATACAATTCCCCTCAAAACCTTTCAGTTGATCCGTTTTTATTTCATTCCCCCAATAAATAAGAGCTAAAACTTAGAGCTACAATCTTACCTAAATATACAGCCAACATGGAAAATAACACTGTCGATACTACATTTATCGCCATTAGTGTTAATTTTGAGTCGTCAAGTAATCGGAACGATTCATAACCAAACGTTGAGAGTGTTGTAAAAGCTCCTAAAATGCCTATTGTTAGAAAGATTCTAGTTTCATTACTAAAAAGGCCCTGATATTCAGAAAGATACATTATTAAGCCCAAAAAGAAACTGCCAATGGTGTTTATAGTTAGTGTGCCTACTGGAAAATTGACAAAGCTGTTCTGAATCCATCCGCCTTAATACATACCTTAAAATAGCGCCTATAAAGCCGCCTATGCCTACCAATATTATCGTATGCACATTAAAACCTCAACAGTTGCGTAGAAGTCATCAGCGTATAAGCGGTTTAGACTTTAAAGCCTAGGCGGACCTCATCACCTATAGAATAGCGTTTACCGGCATTAAATAAATAAATTACGAAAACCCCATAATGATTACGCAGTTAAATAACAAATGCATTTTGTAGAAGAAGTCAGTAGGTTAACAATATGATTTTTATTCATTCTACTTTATGAAATTCGTTTGTTTAGTCAAGCATTACAGAATATATAGGAATATAGCATAGTTGACCGACAAACCCCCTATTTTCGACTTTGTAACCTCGAAAGAAACAAATACTGTCGTATTTATTACTTATTGGGGATTTTATGAAGAATCTGAATAAAAGAGTCACAAAATACACGATGTTCTTTTTTATTGGAATTTTCACATTTTACCTAAGTGGTTATATACTCAGAGGAATACATGCTCCTAGATCAATTCATCTGATGCTTCTGATTTATTTGACTCTTTTTGTGACTGGAGTGCTGGTTATAAGGGATTTCGCGCCTAATTTTATCCTTAAGGGATTTGCTATTTCTTTTGGAGCCCTCTTTCTGATATCTGCGGGCTTCTTTGTTCTTGGGGCTTATAACCATATGAACTCAGCTGAATACTGGATCGGAGCCGAAAAACTGGGAACAGTACCCGAAAAATATGCTGTTGTCACTGAAAGTGAAATAGTAGAGTATCCGGCTTTGAAGAGAGCACTTAAGACTGCAGGACAGGACTTTATAATTGATTCCACTGAATAGAAGCAGGTGGAAGAGTTTCTTCATTTAAAAGAGTCGAACGTAATTAAAGTGGGGGAGGATTACTATCAGGTACATCTATCAATGTCTGTTGCTTGAATAACTGAAGATCAATCCAGACTTTATGTTAAAGTTTTTGTTCTACATACTGCAGGTCTTAGTAAGCATAAGACACTAAGACTATGCAGGATAGCAACCTTTACCCTGTATGGGGAATTCCTCGAAGAAAAAAATTAAATTAAACATGCCTGCAGTACCCTTCAAAAGTCAAAAAGTTCGCACATTGGGAGTCCTGATTGATTTATATAAAAATCTATTTGGGAGCTCCTGAAAAATACTCCTCCTAGAAAAGTAGCGAAGAAGTAAAAATAGAGGAGCAATAAGAGGGAGAAGCAGTAAAAATAAAGAAAACAGGATAGCAGAGTGAATTCAGGCGTCTTTTATTGCGCGTATGATTTTTTCGACATATTCGGGTTTCACATCCGAAGGCCTGGTTTTTTCAATTCCGAGTTCCGTAACCATCATGTAGACATCTGCCTTCAGGCCGGCTTCATCGAGTTTTTTTGTAGCACAGTGGTCCGTGCAGCCATCAAGGGCGAGAATTCTGAAGCCTTCTGATATTGCATCTTCTACAGCATCAACCCCTTTGTGAGCAGCCGCAGCCCTGTACATATCCGGCCTCCGGAAAGCAAGAGCTGAAGCTGCCTGCATCGTAAGTTTTCCAGTGTTTGAAAGGCCTGAACAGGCAAAAATAAGGGTATTTTTTCTTCTTCCGGAGGTGTGTTCCGTTTCTTTTGCCTGTTCAGCCAGAATATCTTTATTTTCCATTCTTGCAGATCCCATGCGTATTACAAATTTTAATAAAAATAATTTCAAAAAATATTGAAATCAAAATTTACGCAAGGCCTGATATAATTTACGATATTTGCCAGCCTGAGAGGCCCACCTGACAGCAACATGTACTGAAAAGAAAAAAGAGAAATCAGTCAAGCTTGAGCTCTGTGATTTCAACATTAAGGTTTGCAACCTCAAGAATTGCAACAGTTGCTTTTCCTGAAAGCACTCCTGAGCATTCTCCGGGGTTTATGATAGGCGTCCCCTCGACAATTTTGACACCCAGATCATGCGTATGACCCCGGATTACTACGTCAAAATCTCCTGATCTGGCAAGAGCTTTGACCAGTGCCTCGTTTGTCCCATGCAGGAGAGCAATATGCAGCCCGTCAATTGTCAGGTCTCCAAAATCCCCGCAGGCAGTAGCTCCGATATCTTCAAACCAGCTTTTAAGTGTTATTTTGTCTCCGTCATTGTTTCCGAACACAAAGTAAAGTTTTGACTTCAAGTCCTTAAAGGCCCTTACAGTGAAAGGAGAGATTATATCTCCTGCGTGCAATACCGCTTTTACCTCTTTTTCGTTAAAGAAATCCACAGCTTTCCGAATAGCGTTCAGGTTGTCATGCGAATCCGAAAGAATTCCAATCAAGTGATCCCACCTCTTCTTAATATTAGATTTCCCGCATTTAATATATACTCAGGTTTTCCTGAAAAGGAATTCGCTAAAACAGGTCCTTTCAGGCTGTCTCAAAACTGTTCTGGATTATACATTTGGGTCATAAATATCGGAATATTTATCTGTTTTTAAGATATCAATTACATAAAAAGTATACTTTTTAAGAAAATTAATTCCAGTGTTTCCCA
>Ga0074193_1002405_pt2 | contig 11805 bp, 7 predicted proteins | sample EPASupsiteHSE605_FD_64523 | JGI IMG/M metagenome (GOLD analysis project Ga0074193, IMG submission 64523) | Bioremediated contaminated groundwater from EPA Superfund site, New Mexico - Sample HSE6-05 | ecosystem: Environmental > Aquatic > Deep subsurface > Groundwater > Contaminated ...
GCGGGCGAAAGGTCATGCCGGCGAGCCGTTGGCGGGTCCCCCGGGCCCCGCCGACGCAGGCGGCGCGCGAGGCGGACAGGCCGCCGTCCGGGCCTTGGGCGCGGCGCAGGCCGAACTCGATCACCTCGCCCCCGGCGGCGGCATGGCAGATGCGGGCCGCCTTGGTGGCCACCAGGGTCTGGAAGTTGACGATATTGAGGAGCACGGTCTCCACCAACTGGACCTCGGCCAGGGCGCCGGCGACCGTGAGCAGGGGCTCGTGGGCAAAGACCACCGTGCCCTCGGGCGGCGCCACCACCTGTCCCCGGAAGCGGAAGGTCCGCAAAAAATCGAGGAACCGGTCCTTGAACAGGCCGAGGGAGTGGAGATAGTCGATCTCCTCGGCGGTGAAGTGGAGGTGTTCCAGGCAGTCCAGGGCCGGTTCCAGACCGGCGAACACCGCGTAGCCGCCGGCAAAGGGATTGGTGCGGAAGTAGAGATCGAAGACCGCCGGTTTGGCGGCCATCCCTTCTTCCAGGTAGCCGGCCAGCATGGTCAGTTCGTAGAGATCGGTGAGCAGGGGCGAGAGGCGCATGAGATGCTCCGGAAGGCTGGCGAGGGGTGCGGCCGGGCGATTGTGCGCAGACCGGCGAGCAGGGCGCTCGGATTATTTGTGCGGAAGATCGGGGCGTTGTTTAAACAGAAAATCTATCCCTTGATAGTGCAAATCCATGGCCGCTGCAAGCTCTTTCCGCGCCCGGGCCGGATGCGTCCGGCGAGCCGATCGACCGGTCGGTGAGGCTTCAGGTGACGGCCCTCTTGTCAGCGGATTTTTGCGGCGCGAAAACGGCCCTCCCCGGCAAGGAAATCGCTGCTTTTTTGCCGAACATTGATACTCTATGTTGCAATGTATGATCATGTCTGTCATGCTGCAACTGTCTTTTGTCTGCTGCGCCCGTTTGGGGCGAATGGCGGAAAAGTCGGGAAAGGTCAACGAGATGGTTGATTTTTTATCAGACAGACGGAGTTCGCCGTATGGAGAAGAAGAAAGGCTGGGACGACATCCCGTCGCTGGATGGACTGGGGATAGATTGGGAGTATAAATCGGAATCCGCCAGCAATAAGAGAGAGTTCATCCGGACGAAAACGAAAACCCTCACCAATCTCTTTGAACTGAAAGAGATTTTCGTCAAAATTGCTACCGCAAGCCAAACCTGTACCGCCCGCTTGCTCGACCTCGGCGAGGGCGGCCTGTCGTTGGGCGTATCGATGCCGCTGGAGGTCAACCTGCCCATAAAAGTCGGCTTCTTCCTCGGTCAGATGAAAGTCATCGCCAAGGCTGAAGTGCGGCATGTCCGCAAGGTCGAGGGGCAGTATATCGCCGGAGTCAAGTTTGTCGACCTGGACAAAGAGGCGGCACAGTTCATCCGGGAACTGTACGCGTCCCAGATATTTCGCCACCCCCTTTGAGTACCTCCCCGTTCCCTCTCGTTGCCCCAATGGGCCCTGCCTTGGGCGCCTGCTGGTAGAGCACACCTCAGACCCCTGTTCGTTGCCCTGCGCAGTCTCTCTGCCGCAGAAAGCGATCTCGACCCTTCGCTGCCCAAAAAGACGGTCCCTCCCTGGGTGGAGACGGAGGGGAGTGAGTAACGCCTCGAGGGGGTGGCGGGGTCTTTTTCCCCGGGGGGAAGCGGCCCGACTCGATCGCTGTATTTTCCGGCACCGGGGATATCGCCGTTCACAATGCTTTTCGGCCATGGTACAGTACTCGGAAAGGCAGGGCGAAACCGCCCGGAATCCGTCAACCCGCACCATGCCGGAGGCCGATGCATTCCGAATCCATTGCCGGGGGATTGAGCGCCGCGGAGCGGGAACAGGTCCTTCTGGGGATCATCCGGGAGTTGCTGGCCGAGCTGCACCCCGAGGCCGGCCAGACCCTGCACCTGGGCCTGGACAGTTCCCTGGATCGCGACCTGGGATTGAACAGCCTGGCGCGGATGGAGCTGCTCAACCGGCTGGAGCGGGCCTTTGACCTGGCCCTGTCCGAGCAGGTACTGGTCACGGCGGAGAGCCCCCGGGACCTGCTGCGGCATCTCGCGACTGCCAAAACCGCCGGTCCTGCCGCTGCGACCATGGCGGTAGCCCCGGTCGAACCGGAAGACGCCGCCGACCTCGCCCCCCATGGCGCCGACACCCTGGTAGCGGTGCTCGCCCATCATGTCCGGTCCCATCCCGATCGCATCCATCTCATTTTCGAGCCGACCGCCGACGAGAGTCGCCCCCTGACCTACGGCGAGCTCGACTACGGCGCCCGCCGGCTGGCCGCAGGCTTGCAGGGCCACGGGTTCGACCCGGGCGAGACCGTGGCCATCATGCTGCCCACCGGCCACGACTATTTTTTCGCCTTCTTCGCGGTGCTGCTCGCCGGCGGCATCCCGGTGCCGCTCTATCCGCCGGCCCGGCCCACCCAGATCGAGGAGCATCTGCGGCGGCACCGGGGGATTCTGCGCAACGCCGGGGCCCGGATCCTGATCACCGTGGACGAGGTCAAGGCCATCGCGGCGCTCCTGAAGGCCCAGGTGGAAACGCTCGCCCTGGTGGAGACAGTGGCGGCGCTCTCCGGCCGGGCCGAGGCCTTCATCCCCGTGCCCGCGCAGGCGGGCGATATCGCCTTCCTCCAGTACACCTCCGGCTCCACCGGCGATCCCAAGGGGGTGGTCCTCACCCACGCCAACCTCCTGGCCAACATCCGGGCCATGGGCCGGGTCACCGAGGTCACCCCCGCCGACATCTTCGTCAGTTGGCTGCCGCTCTACCACGACATGGGGTTGATCGGGGCCTGGTTGGGCAGCCTCTACTTCGGCTGCCGCCTGATCGTCCTGCCGCCGCTCTCCTTTCTCGCCCGGCCGGAGCGCTGGCTGTGGACCATTCACCAGCATCGGGGCACGCTCTCGGCCTCCCCCAACTTCGGCTACGATTTCTGCTGCCGGCGGTTGCGCGACGAGGTGCTCGCCGGCCTCGACCTTAGCTCCTGGCGGCTGGCCTTCAACGGCGCCGAGCCGGTCAGCCCCGCGACGATCACCGATTTTGCCCGCCGCTTTGTTGCCTACGGATTTCGACCCGAGGCTGCCGCCCCGGTCTACGGTCTGGCCGAGTCCTCGGTGGGGCTCGCCTTCCCGCCGCTCCACCGGGGGCCGGTGATCGACCGGGTCGATCGCGCCGCCCTGGTCGAGGCGGGCCGGGCCGAACCCGCCCCGACCGACGATCCGGGGGCGCTCTGCTTCGTCTCCTGCGGCCGGCCCCTGCCCGGCCACCAGATCAGGATCGTCGATCCGGCCGGCCGGGAACTGCCCGACCGGCAGCAGGGCCGGTTGCAGTTCAAGGGGCCATCGGCCACCAGCGGTTACTTCCGCAACCCGGAAAAGACCCGCAGCCTGTTTCAGGGCGATTGGCTCGACACCGGCGATCTCGCCTACAGCGCCGGCGGCGAGTTCTTCCTCACCAGCCGGGTCAAGGACATCATCATCCAGGGCGGCCGGAATATCTATCCTTATGAACTGGAAGAGGCGGTGGGCAATCTGGCCGATGTCCGTCGGGGCTGTGTGGCCGTGTTCGCCAGTCCGGACCCCGAGACCGGCAGCGAGCGGCTGATCGTGCTGGCCGAGTCGCGCCAGCGGGCCGAGGCGGTCCGGGAGGAGCTGCGCACCCGCATCGTCACCCTTGCCGTCGATCTGTTGGGCATGCCACCGGACGAGGTGGTGATCGCGCCTCCGGGCACGGTGCTCAAGACCTCAAGCGGCAAGATCCGGCGGGCGGCCTGCCGGGAGATGTTCGAGCAGGGGACAATCGGCCGGCCAGGCCGCTCTCTCTGGCTGCAACTGGTCCGCCTTGCCTTGGCCGGTGTGGGGCCGCAACTGCGCCGGCTGGGCCGCCGGGTCGGCGACTGGCTTTATGCGGCGCGCTGCTGGCTGCTGTTTGGCCTGATCGGATTACCGCTCTGGCTGCTGGTCCTGCTGCTGCCTTCCGTGGACGCCCGCTGGCGGGTGGTGCGGCGGGGGCTGCGTCTGTTCACCGTCCTTTCCGGCACCGGGGTGAGCGTGCACGGCTTGGACAACGTCGTGCCCGGGCAGCCGCTCATCCTGGCCGCCAATCACGCCAGCTACCTCGACAGCCTGATCCTGGCCGCGATCCTGCCGGTGCCGGTGCGCTTCGTCGCCAAGGCCGAGCTGGCCGGGCAGTTCTTCGCCCGCGCCCTGCTGACCCGGCTCGACACCCTCTTTGTCGAGCGGTTCGACGCCGCCAAAGGCGTGGACGACGCCCGCCGGATCGCCCTGCTTGCCGCCGCCGGCGCCCGACCGCTCTTCTTTGCCGAGGGCACCCTGCAACGGATGACCGGCCTGCTGCCCTTTCAGATGGGCGCCTTTGTGGCCGCCGCCCAGGCCGGAGCCCCGGTGCTGCCGGTGACCCTCCGCGGCACCAGGAACAAGCTTCGGGGCGATTCCTGGTTTCCCCGCCGGGGCGCGGTCAGCGTGCGGTTCTCGCCCCCGATCATGCCGGCCGGCAGCGACTGGAACAGCGCCATCGAACTGCGGGATGCGGTCCGGACCGAGATCCTGCGCCACTGCGGCGAACCGGACCTGGCCGGCCAGTACACCTCGCTGGCCCAGATGGAGATCCCGCGAGCCGACATCGGGAAGGAAGGGGCACAGGCGCCGGGGGAATGAGCAACGGATTGTGCAGGCATCACGGACCTCATCGGCGCCGCCGAGGCGGGGGTACCCTGCCCGGTCTGCTCCTGCGCCGGAGGGCGACCCTGAAACCGAAACGGCCGGCGATCGAGGCCCGTATCAAACAGTCATCGCCGGACTGTACCAGAGGGGTACGGGGGGCCGGAGTGAACGGAGAAAGGCGCCCGTACCGTCTGGGCCCGGGCGCCAGTTCGAGAGGGCCGGTCTACCGGCAGGGGATCGCCTTGCGGAAGCTGTCCTTGGTCCAGATCATCTGGCCGTCCGGGGTTTTGCCGTCGGTCTTCCATTTGTCGATCACCTGGAGGCAGTAGGACCCCATGTTGATGATCTCCGGTTCCTTCTGGCCCGGGGTATCGCCGCCGATGCGCATCAGGTCGGGATTGGTCGACTGGTAATTGGGGGCGATGGTGGCCGCGCCGCAACCGGTCAGGGCAACGGCGACAACCGCGTACACACACAACACGCACATTTTTTTCATGGTCTGTTCTCCTGATGGTGATTGTTTGCGCCAGAACTCCCGGAACCGGCAGTGGTCATGGTGGGCTAGTTTCGGCGGGTTGGTCTTTTCGGCGCTGACGGATGCGACTCCGGCAAGCTGGGGCAAATGTAATGGCCTCCGGCCGTTTGCGAAAGATTTTTTTCACCGGTCAACCCACCTTCGCCCGTCTGCCGAGCCGGTTTCCTCTCACATGTTGCCGATCGGCCGGTCTCCCTCCTTGATCCGTTCCAACTGATCGCCGAGATCATCGATCTCGGTCTGCCAATAGTGGCGTGAGCCGAAATCGGGCACCACGGTGGTGGCCCCGTCCTCGACCACCTGATGGGCGCACCAGGCCGAGTAGTGGATAAAGCGCATGGCCCGCAGGGGTTCGATCAGGCGGAGGCTGCTGCGGTCAAAGGACCGGAAGGTTTCGTAGCCCTCAAGGAGCAGATCGGTCTCGACAAAGGCGTCCGCCAGGGTTCCCGGCAGGAGCATCCAGAAATCCTGCACCGGCGGCCCGACGACCATGTCGTCGAAATCGATGAGAAAAAAGGATTCACCGGGGCGGTAGATCAGGTTGCCGGCGTGGCAGTCGCCATGAATCCTGATGGTTTCGCCGGCGGCAAACAGCGGCGTGATGGCCGCGATGATCCGGGCGGTGATTTGCGTATATGGCCCGATCAGATCCTCGGGCACCAGTCCGCTGGCGCGGATGTATTCCACCTGGGCCGCGGTGGTCACCGTCGGGTGCATCCGGTTCCTGGCCCGGGGCATCCTTCGCGCCCCCACCATGTGCATCCGTCCGAGCAGGCGGCCCACGGCCAGCCACTGCTCGTCGGTGAACTCGTCGACACACCGGCCGCCCTTGCGCGGAAACACGGCAAAATACATGGAGTCGCATTGGCCGAGGGTGCCGCCCTGACGCAAGGGCAGCGGCGCAATCACCGGGATCTCTTCCGCCGCCAGTTCCAGGAGAAAATCGTGTTCATCCTGGAGGGCTTGCGGCGACCAGCGCCCGGGTCGGTAGAACTTGACCACCAGGCCGTTGCCCTCCTTGTCCTCCAGTTCATAGACCCGGTTGATGTAGCTGTTGTACGGACGGCAGAGATTGGTGCAGGCAATGCCCAGCGCCGATTCGACCTGGCCGAGGATGTGCTCGGGCGTCAGGCCGTGAAAGGCGGGGGGCGCCGGGGTGATGTCCGGGGAATCCATTGACGTCTCGCTCCTTGATGGTCGCAGCGGCTGGCGCCAGCTCGACCGGCAGATGTTCGCTCCGATGTGAACCACTACTCTACCATGGTTTGCAGAGAAAAGGTGCAGGTATCGGCTGCCGTTTGCCTTGTGCTGCCGGTGACGGCGAGGCGGAAAAGAACGGAATATTCAATTGAAAACTCTTAATTTATCCGAATTTCCTATTTGACTTCGAGGGGAAACTTGAGTGTATTGACACCGTTTTTCCGGAACAACACAGGGCGGCTGTCGGCACAGCAGGGGCAGGGAGTGGAGACGGTGGAGAACAGTTCGAGCAAGAGCAGGGGCAACCGCCTGATCCTTGTCGCAGCGGAGCGCGGTGTCCGCTGGCTGCTGGCCGCTATTTTTCTCTATTCCGGGATGGTGAAGCTGATGGACCCGGCCGGATTTGCCACCGTCATCGCCGGTTTTGGGCTGCTCCCCAAACCGTTGCTCATTCCGGCGGCGCTTTTCCTGCCCATCCTGGAAGTAGTGGCCGGGATCGGTGTGGTGTTCGCGATCCGCGGCAGCCTGGCGGTTGTCGCCGCGATGCTGGTCCTGTTCATGACCGTGCTCGTTTACGGCATCCACCTGGGACTGGATATCGATTGCGGCTGCTTCGGCCCGGAAGATCCGGAGCAGGCCTACAAGGGCCTCAAGGTCGCCCTGGCACGGGACGCGGTCTTGCTGACGGCGGTGTTCTTTTTGTACTGGAGTCGCGGCCGGGTCCGATGGCGGGCCGGTCGCTTGAGCGAATAGTGGGAAACCAAGGAGAAAGACGATGCAAAAAAAAACAATGGTGCATGGGGTGATGGTCGGGCTGTTTCTGCTGGGCGGTGCTGTTTCGGCCTTCGGCTTCGGCTCGGACAAGTTTCAGGAAGAGGTGACCAAGGAGCAGGAGGCGGTCAAGCTGACCCGGGAGGTCCAGCAGGGCGGCTACGGCATCCTCACCACCGAGGAGTTGAAGGCCAAGATCGACGCCGGTGCGGACATGCTGATCATCGACACCATGCCCTATGAAGATTCCTACAAGAAGAACCATATCCCCGGCGCCCAGCAGTTCCTCTTCCCCATCCCGGAAATGAAGGAGTGGGACGCGAAGGAAACCGACGGCAAGAGCGTGGAAGACTACAAAAAACTGCTCGGCCCCGACAAAAACAAAATGATCGTGGTCTACTGCGGCTTTGTCAAATGCACCCGCAGCCACAACGGCGCCGTTTGGGCGAAAAAGTTGGGCTACACCAACGTGTTCCGTCATCCGGGCGGTATTTTCGCCTGGAAAGGTGCCGCCTATCCGGTCGATGCCGAAAAATGACCGTCCCCTCCCGCCGCCGGAGAGCGCCTGTGCTCCGGCGGTGGTTCCTCCTCAACCCGGCCTTGGCCCTTCCGGGAGTCCATCCGTCTGTCCCGCTTCCCCTCTCTTCAGCACAAAGTGAACATGACAGCGCTGTTTGATACGGTGCTCCGGGAACCGTTCCGTTGGCTTAACCGCCTGTTTCAAGGGCAACGGGAACACGACCGCCGGGATGGCGGGCAACCCGCGGCAACGTATCCCGATTCCGGGGCAGCGCTGCCTGCCGTGCTGGACGATATCCGTAACCGTTGCACCGAGTGCGGTGCCTGCACCAAGGCCTGCGCTTTTCTGGCGCGGCACGGCACGGCCAAGGCCATTGCGACCGGCCATGATTTCAGTGATCCCAACCACCAGAGGATAGCCTACGAGTGCAGCCTCTGCGGCTTGTGCGCCGCGGTTTGCCCGGAAGGGCTCGATCCTGGCCGGCTCTTTCTGGCGATCCGTTGCCGCCATGTGGCCGAAGGTTTTTTTGATGCGGGCCCCTATCGCCGCCTCCTCAGGTATGAACGGTATGGTTGCTCGCCCCTTTTTTCCTGGCATGGCCTGCCGCCGGGCTGCGATACGGTGTTTTTCCCCGGCTGCGCCCTGCCTGGAGCCCGTCCCGAGGCGACCATGGAGATTTATCGGCGGCTGCGCCGGTTGCTGTCGACGCTGGGCGTGGTGCTCGACTGTTGCGCCAAGCCGTCCCACGATTTGGGGCGCGCAGCCCATTTCGGCGCGATTTTTGGGAAGATGCATGCGGCGCTCGTCGCACAGGGCATCCGGACCGTGTTGACGACCTGCCCCAACTGCACCAAAATTTTCCGGCAGTACGGCGAAGGGCTTGAGGTGCGGACGGTCTGGGAGGTGCTGCATGCAGGGGGGGCGGGACCTTTGGGCAACCGTGCCGGCGGCATCGAGGTCAGCGTCCATGACCCCTGTCCCTTGCGCGACGACCGGCAGGTGCAGGCAGCGATCCGGGGTCTATTGGCCGATCTGGGGTATACGGTTGTCGCAATGCCGCATCAGGAAAACCGGACGGTGTGCTGCGGCGAAGGCGGTGCGGTGGGATGTATCGATCCCGGCCTTGCCGAGGAGTGGACAGGTCTGCGTGGCCGGGAGGCGGAAAACCGGCTGCTGGTCACCTCATGCAGCGGTTGTGTGGCCGCTCTCAACCGGAGGACGCCGACCGTCCATGTCGCCGATCTCCTCCATCGGCCCGAGGTGGTGCTGTCCGGCAAAGCGCAAGGAGCACGGCCTCCTGTCACCTCTTGGAATCGCCTGGTCTGCAAACATCGATTCAAACGGATGCTGCGGGCTGAGCGACCATAAGTTCGATCAATTTTTCCAACCAGCCGTCGAGCGGACGGCACAGGTTGCCCCTCTGCTCACTTGCCGTTCCCTTTCCGCATGTATTGGCCATCCTGCATGTGTTCCCGCGAAGGAAAAAGAGAACAGGATGAGTTCTCAAGTTGCGTTCTAGAATCAAAGTGATAAAGATGTCATTACCAGTGGCTCCGGGCGCAAAACCTTGCGGCCAAGAGCGACGAAACCATCTTGATTGCCGGTTCCGGCATACCTTTCATCTGCACAAGGAGAAGCACTCCGATAGCGAGTACATTCGCGGCAAGGCCGAGCGAGCGTTTCCAGAGAGACTGTTGATTGCGCGAAGTAAGTGGACAATCCCACAAGGAGGGGGAAACTTATGGCCAAGGCAAAGAACGTCGACGTCACGGAACAAAAACGGCTGAACGAGGCGCGCGAGGCCGGCATCCCCTGGAAGAAATGGGGGCCCTATCTCAGCGAGCGGCAGTGGGGCACGGTGCGCGAGGACTACAGCGAGGACGGCAACGCCTGGGCCTATTTCTCCCATGACCAGGCACGCTCGCGGGCCTACCGGTGGGGCGAGGACGGCCTCGGCGGCATCAGCGACGACAAGCAGCGACTGTGCTTTGCCCTGGCCCTGTGGAACGAGCGCGACCCCATCATCAAGGAGCGGCTGTTTGGCTTGACCAACAGCGAGGGCAACCATGGCGAGGATGTCAAGGAGTACTACTTCTACCTCGACAGCACGCCCACCCACTCCTACATGCAGTACCTCTACAAATATCCCCAACGGGAATTTCCCTACCAGGACCTGATCGAGACCAACCGGCAACGGTCGCGCGAGGAGTTCGAGTACGAACTGCTCGACACCGGCGTCTTCGCCGACGACCGCTACTTTGACGTGTTCGTGGAATACGCCAAGGAGGGACCGGAGGATGTGTGCATCCGGATCACCGTCCATAATCGCGGCCCGGAAACGGCGCGGCTGCGCCTGTTGCCGACCCTGTGGTTCCGCAACACCTGGTCGTGGGGGGACACCAGCCCCAAACCCTCCCTGCGCGAGACAGCGCCGGGCGTGATTCAGGCCACCCATCATGAACTGGGCGAGTATTGGCTCTATTGCGACGGTGGCCCGGAACTGCTGTTCACCGAAAACGAGAGCAATAGCCGGCATCTCTGGAACCAACCCAACGGTTCAGCCTACGTCAAGGATGGGTTCCATGCCGCTCTCATCGCCGGACAGCGAGATGCGGTCAATCCCGCCAAGACCGGCACCAAGGCCGCGGCCCATTACGTGCTCGACGTGGAAAGCGGCGGCAGCCAGACCGTCCGCCTGCGGCTCGCAGCCACCCCGGTGGCCAAGGCCTTCAATGGCTTTGAGCGGATCTTCAAAAACCGGATCGAGGACACCGACGAATTCTATCAGCGGATTACGCCGCAGTCGCTGAACGAGGATCAGCGGCGGGTACACCGCCAAGCCCTGGCCGGCATGCTCTGGGGCAAGCAGTTCTATTATTTCGACCTGGAGCAGTGGCTGATGGAGCACAAGAGCCATCCCCTGCTCGAATCGGCCCGTAAGGATGTGCGCAACACCGAGTGGTTCCACATGCTCAACGCCGACGTCATCTCCATGCCCGACAAGTGGGAGTATCCGTGGTATGCGGCCTGGGACCTGGCTTTCCACACCATTGCCCTGTCGCTGGTGGATTTCGATTTTGCCAAGGAACAGTTGCTGCTGATGCTGCGCAGTCTCTATTTCCACCCCAACGGCCAGATTCCTGCTTACGAGTGGAATTTCAGCGACGTCAATCCGCCGGTGCACGCCTGGGCCACCCTCTGGCTGTACAAATACGAGCGGTCGCTGGGCCGGTCCGATCTGCGCTTCCTGGAGCGGTCCTTTCAGGGGCTGATGCTCAACTTCAACTGGTGGGTGAACCGCAAGGACCCGGCCGGCCGCAATGTCTTTGCCGGCGGCTTTCTCGGCCTGGACAACATCGGCGTCTTCGACCGCAGCGCCCAGTTGCCCACCGGCGGCTCGCTGGAACAGGCGGACGGCACGGCCTGGATGGCGTTCTACTGCCAGAACATGCTGGAGATAGCCCTGATCCTGACCGAATACGACCCGATCTACGAGGAGGTGGCCTTCAAGTTCGTCCAGCATTTCATGTGGATTGCCTACGCCATGGACCGTATCGGCGAGCATCACGACGAGATGTGGGACGAAGAGGACGGCTTCTTCTACGACCTGCTGCGGTTGCCGGGTGGTCAGGCCATGCGGTTGAAGGTGCGGTCGTTGGTGGGTCTGCTGCCGCTCTGCGCCTCCACGGTGTTCGAGGCGGATTCGGTGACGCGCTATCCGAAACTGATGGAAATGATCGCCCAGTTCCGGCAGCGTCACCCCGAGCTGGTTTCGCATGTGGCCCCGACCGACCAGGGATTCAGTGGCTATAAAGGACGAAAGCTGCTGTCGATCCTCAACCGGAAAAAACTGGAGCGGGTGCTCGGCTACCTGCTCGACGAGAACGAATTTTTAGGGCCGCACGGCATCCGCTCGCTCTCGCGCCATCATCGGGAGCATCCATTCAGCTTCTGGGTGGGGCATGAGGAGTACAAGGTGCAGTATCTGCCGGCCGAATCGAACACCGGCATGTTCGGCGGCAACTCCAACTGGCGGGGACCGGTGTGGATGCCGGTCAATGCCCTGATTA
>Ga0074193_1003395_pt1 | contig 11790 bp, 9 predicted proteins | sample EPASupsiteHSE605_FD_64523 | JGI IMG/M metagenome (GOLD analysis project Ga0074193, IMG submission 64523) | Bioremediated contaminated groundwater from EPA Superfund site, New Mexico - Sample HSE6-05 | ecosystem: Environmental > Aquatic > Deep subsurface > Groundwater > Contaminated ...
TAATCGCCTTGTTCTGTCTGGTACAGATTTACAGGGGCAACAATTCCTAAAATAGTGATTATTTTGTTGGGTAGTTCTTCCAATAGCTTCTTGGCATTCTTTACCCCTACTACATTCCCGTTATCGTCTTTACCAATGTAGAGCGTAACGCCTTGGGCATTGGCGAAGCCACATATCCATTTCAGGTATTCGTCTTTCCAAACGGATTTATATTCTATGTTTTGAGTTTCGGGCATAATTTACTCGTTTGAAATAATCGTACAAATACCATTATTTATATCATCCTTCACTTTTTTATATTTCTTATTTTCAATCCTTCCATCTAAATACTTAACTTTTACCCATTCATTTGGTCCAATTTTTTTTTCAGCTTTTATCGGTTGTTGAACTTTATTCTGAGGAAATAAAATAGCCTCTGCATTTTTCCGAATAATTTCAAACCCTTTATCTCCTAATAAATTACTTTTATATTTTTTTATTTCATTGTCATTGCAAAAATCAAGTATTTCTTTTGCTTTTTCAGTAACCATATCATATTTTTTCAAATAATAATAGGCGTTTAATTCTAAATTATAAATTGCTAAGTAATTTATTTTCAAATCAGCACTTACCTGATCTCCAACAGAATTAATAATTTGTATGTATTTTAACGACTCTGTATATTTCTTTTGATCTACTAATTCACCGATAAAATTTGCAAAAATTGAGAAATCAATATAATCAACTGACCTTATTCTATTTTTCTCAAATAACGAGATATAATCTTCTTTGATAACTTTTTTGTCATTAAAGAAAATTAAATACCGAAGTGTATCGTATTTTATTTCATCATTTACTTCACTGTCTCCGTTGTAAAAAAGTTCATATATTTTCCTCAACAAAGTAACTCCTGTACCCCAATCTTTTTTGTACGACATAGAAAATAGAAATAAGTCGTAGATATAATCCACAAATGGTTTCTCTCCTAAAAAATGAAGCCACGGTTTTAATTTCTCAAACTCGGAATATGAATTTAGAAAAGAGATTGTCAAAATCTCCTTTAAATGGTTTTCATTGAAAATTAACTGTTTATCAGGATCGAACTCTATAGGATTTAAATCATTTTCTATGATTAAATTGATGATTTTGGTTAATGTGCTTTTTTGCAGAGATATATCTTTCGTTGTATTATAAATGCCAAGTAATAAAATAGGTTTCTTTTCAATTTTTGATATACCTAGAGATTTTTCATAATTTTCAATTGCGTAATCAACATTCTCCCTTTTACCGTATGTTTGTGCGATATTATAATAAGCCACAGATTTTATCTCATCAAGAAAACCAACCGTAAATTTATCTTTGTCAAATCCAATCTCACTTACTATATCTTCAAATATTTTCATTGATTCGCTCTCATATTTCTCAATATTTGAATTCTTAGCAAAAATGCCATAATTTAACAATGCTTGCATATATGAATCATTGCCTTTTTTGTCGTCGATTATCTGTCTCAAAAAAGCAAGGCTGTCAGCGATATTTCCGTTGTAAAAACTAACAAGTCCCTTTAAATTTAACGTCCAATAATAAAATGGCTCTTCTGCTGATCCCTTTTTGAAATTAGTAAAGTTTAAATAATCAAGTGATTTTTTGAAATTCGACAAATGATATGCAGCCGATCCCATATAATAATAATACAAAGATTCAATATTTGAATCAAACTTATTATTCTCAAGATATTTTTCAAAATAAAAGAGAGAATCTGAGTAATTTTCTTTGCCATAGAACTCATTGGCTAACACTATCAGCCCTTTATCTTCCTCTTCAATTTGTTTAATCCAATCCAAAGATAAGCTTCGCTTTATAATTTCATTTTTGATATGTACATCGTTATTTCCATTAAAGTTAGTTATTCCAGACAAATATAATTTGCTCTTTATTTTATCTGAGACTTCGTTCCCTTTTTTATATGCGATTTCAATTATTGCGTTCCTCAACTCTCGATCGTTCTTAACTAATTCTCTTATATTATCAATAGGAGGTCGGTCGAAAGCAGTTAAATACATCTCTGATATTAATAGGTCTATGTCATTTTGAGATATTTCTTTGTCTGAAAATTTGTTTTCAATTTCTGCACACACATCCCAAGTTATTCGAGGATTACCGCTCGTCCAAAAAAATATTCTATCTGTATTAGTTTGAGACAACTGCAATTTTGATTTTACAACAAACTGTTTAAATTCATTTATAGAGAAATCGTTCAAAAATATTTTCTCACCGATATTGAAAGGCGATATTTTTGGATCCTTAATAATTTCATTCGGCTCTACAACCCCAGATAATATATAAGTTAGGTTTTCGAGTTCTTTGTAATTTGCTCTTGAAAAATATACACTCCGGATTTGGGCAAATATCTGATCTGAATATTTCTTTTTAGTTAGGGCATCTATTTCATCTAAAATGATAATCAATTTTCCTTTGAAATGCTTCAGTATTAAACGAAGCTCATTTGTGTGCTGTTTAAAAGGAGGAATATCAACTTGTTGTTTGCGATTATTCTTTATTGTATCTTGTACATCTAATAATATGTCTTCATTTGTTTCTATTATTGTATCAACAATAAATTCAAAACAGCTTTTCACATTTTCAAAAGGATTTGATAAATCAATATAGCCAAAAATAATATCTTCATTTTCTAAACGCCTTTTGGCATTAAGAAGAAGGTTAGTTTTACCCATTTGGCGAGAAACAAGTACATATCCAGGACGTCCCATATCTCGAATGATATTATCAACTTGTCTATCCGCATCTCTCTCAATGTATAATTCGGGCGGAATAATAGTATATGGTTTTAATATTTTATTCATTACCAAACTGTTTTAATTCGTTATCAGTTTCTTGAATTATTTGCAGTAAATCAGAATCTGTTCTTTTATCTTTTAGTATAACATTTTTAAAAAATTTCTTTATAAATCTCGGTGAACCTTTTGCTTGTTCAACAAGTTTTGTTTTTACCAATTGAGATAAATTAATTTGTAAAGATTTTTCAATAAGTATAATTAAATCTTCTATAACTGGCGAATCCCAATATCTTAATTGTAAAAAATGTAAGTATTCGTGAATTTTTTGGTCGCTTTTGTGAATGTGGATTATAGGGTTGTGGATAGAAGATAATATTAAGCGGACTTGCTCAAGCCCGTCAGTTAAATGAATCTCATTAACTAAGGCAAATAATGATTTAGTAAATTGTTGATATTCTTTATTCGAATCTATAGGAATTTCATCTAAATAAATTATTATTGGTTTATTCTTATAGTTCGAAGCGAGCTCATTGACAATTGATTTACAGCAGGTTGGAAAGATTTTGCAATTAGGGTATTTTGTATCATTGCCCGTTCTTTCTTGAATAGCATTTAAAATCCCGGCAAACAAAGCAACATTATTCTCTCCAACATATGAACCTAACGTAATTGATATATATTCACTTTCACCGCCCGTTAAATTTCTTAATATCAAATTAGATTTTCCACATCCAGTATCACCATAAATCCAAATTCCAAATTGAGAGAGTTTTTGATTAAATACATTATCTTCTTCTCTTTCTAAATAATATGGCTCATTTTGTTGCTTATAAACCTCAAATAGCACTTGACTGGTAGCAACTGAGCAAACAGTATCCACAAATGCACTCGTTTGACAATAAGGAGTAATCCCTTTTTCTCTAAAAGCAGTTTCGGAGGCAAATAATTCTAAACACAAACTGACTGCTGATTCAATGGCAATTTGCTGTTTAATCTTTTTGTCATTACCTTTTTTCCCATCGGCAAAATCGCATATACCTTTTACAATTATCCATTCCGCACGATTTTTACAAGCAGCAGCAACACCTGCTCCTTCCATTTCTCCTCCTTTTGCTTCTGGGTAGTCTATTAATAATTCATCTCTTCGAGACTTATTATCAATCAATTCTTCTCCTGATAATATTTTTGCAATAACTTTCTTCGCCTTATTGTTATTTTCAAGAAGATTTTCCCAAGTTGTAATACTCTTAAAACGACTTATTAATAAAGAACTTGCTTGTTCTTCAACACCACGAGGAATCGTTTCATCTTCCCCTACACGTTTTAAATTGTACGGTATAATTGTTTCTGAAATTAAAACATCTCCTATATTTTGCTTACCCTCATCAACACCAAAAGCAATACCTATCATTATTACGATTTTAGAGTTCATATTTTCTAAAGCCGTTTTAACGGTAATAATAGAACCCGTGGAGGACATTGAACCCATACTGCCAGTTTGAACAAGTGCAACAGCATATTTACCAAACTTACCAATATAATATGTAAAACTATCTTTAAAAACTTTTATTACTCCTTTATATCCATCTAAAGGAGTAAGCTTTGAGCGAGTCTCTTCTATTTCAACTTCAGTTACTGTTACTAAAAGAATTAATTGTTCATTAAATAAATGGGACAATTTTTCGTATTCGTATTCGATATAATTTTCTTTTTGCATAAATAATCCGTTACAAGTAAAATTTCAAAAAATTATTTGTTTCTCTAAAACTCAATTCGCCTGTCATAAACTTATTTTGCATACTCTTGAAAAAATCTTTATCGTATTCCTTTACATTGAATTCAACTTCTGTTTTTTCAAATAATTTCTTATTTAAATATTCTATTAATTGCTTTAACCCATTTATTATTTCGTGAGTACAACAAATTACCAGATATCTATATTTGAAGAAGTTTAATTCTTTGGAAAATTCAGAAACATCATCTATTTGGGTAAATCCTGAAGTACCCCAGTCAGAAATTGTTTTGTGATATTGTCTGTCCCATCCTTTACTACTTTCAAAATTCTGCTGTAAATTTTGAGGATTTACATCAAAACTAAATCTATTCCCAAGTTTCAGTATCTGTTGATCTTTTTTTACAAAACCATTGTATCCTCCAAATTCTTTCGGAAAATCAATAACAATGCATTTTTCTTTTGGTATTTTGATTTTTCTATTGATAACCTTATCACCTTTTTGCTTATAAGGAGCGTCGTAAATAACATAATTGTTGGTTATCTTGCAGTAATCAGTATCTAATCTTCTTAAATCAAATCCATAAAATTGATTTGTATTATTATCGTACCATCCAATTATTTCAAATATTACCCTACCTTTATAGGTAAAGTACCTTCCCCACTCCCCTAATTCATTTAGAAAATCGTTTCTATAATAGATATCTTTTGATATAAATTTCTCGAATGTAGTCTTATAATTATCAGAACATTGTGTAATTTTTAATTCGCCCAAAAACTTTTTATTCCATTGAAATCCAGATTGTAAATCATTACTTAAATCTCGTAAATAGATCGTTCGGAATGTATTAAAACTATCACTAATGCCTTCACTCTGATTAAAGACCTGGTTTTGATATGGAATTTGCCACGAAATAGCATCATGGTAACCATTCCCATTATTAGGTTCATTAGTCCCAATCAAAGGAAGATTCTGCTTATTCAGAATCTGTTGCCATATTTCTTCTGATATTTTTGCCATATCTTGTTTCTTTTATACTCAGATCTTTTAGTGATTCTTGTTGTCGTAAATAGCATTCGATAAAGATTTCGGACAAATCTACAAAATTAAAACTGCTAAGATTGTCTATTCCTAATGTTCTAACAACTTCTTTGAGATAGATATCTTCAATGTCAGTTACATAATGTTGTCTTGGGAAGAATGAGTCACCTTGAATAGTCTCAAGTTTAACAAAATCACTCTGTTTGAGATAAGTTTCTAATCTTCTTTGCCTTTCTTGTTCTCTAACATAGGACGAAGTTGACAAACCAAACAGCGGCTGATTAAAATATTCATATATAGGAAACATTGCTTTCCAAAAGCTCTTTTCATCTTCTGGTTTTTTGAATATTTTATTCCAAGTTTCGAGGAAACATTTCTCAAGTGTTTCGTTTTCAAATGCTTTAAATAATACTATTACAATAGCTGATATTTCAAATAAATCAACTAAAACAGGAAATAATTTAGAGGCTGTATATTCAATTCGGTCTGTGTCAATTTTTTGCCTTAGATTTTCGATATAAAGCAAGTTGTAAGTGTAAAATTTGGGTAGATATTCAATTAACTCATTTCCATTGGTTTCAAAAGCCTTGTCTGTTATATCCTTACATATAAGTTGATAAACATTACCATAAATATCAGGCAATTCTTTATCCTGTATATTGAAACTAAAAAGACCAAGCTCCCATATCTCATTAATTGCACGTTTGTTGCTAATAGTATTCCTTTCAAGTAATTTCACTCGTTCTATAAAAGTAAATCTGTCTTCATTTTTTGAATTTAAAGCATTTATAATATTTACGATCTTATTTTCGATAGTACCGGAGAAATAATCTATTTTACGATATATATCTAAAGACTCACTTAAGAATTCTAATGCTTCTAATTCAAACTTGTTCTTTTTTAAATATTCAGAAAATGAATTTATTTTCGAGTGTAGGCTATCAGCAATTTTCTCAAATGAAGATTTGAATAATAGCTGAAATTGAAATGCAAGTTCATATTCGGTATAGAACAATGGGGTTGTAATCTTCCCTTCATAAAAACTCTCGTTCCTTAATTTATCTTGATATTTGTCTATCCATAACCTAATCGAAAATGGGAAATGCATTATTTTATCAGTATCATCATTGCTGTGAATTGAATTTGCCAGTTCGCGTAATCGAGATTCAGTAATAATTTTTTCAAGATTAAAATTAAAGCCTACCAGGTATTGAACAAATAGCGTAGCAAACAACGAGATAAATTGTAAATTATCTCGATTATCTTTCAAATCAGTCTTTTGTAGATTATCCTTGATAAATTTTTCTAATTGATTAAAGTATATTTCAAATAAATCTACTTCGCATTGAAATGAAATAACTTGTAAATACTTATATTGATTGTAAACAGATTGAATTTTTTCATCAGTAGTTCTCAAACTGTCAAAAATGAAGAATTGTGCATTTATTAGTTTCCTTTCTAGTGATAAATAATCGTCAATATTCTCGGGAAAAGGTGTTGCTCCCGTTCGGCTAAACATTTCGTATTCGGTCGAAGAGGCCTCATCCCATGATTTGTATTTTTGAACCTTAGGAAACCATTCTTTGTTTGAAGGGAAAGTATGTTTGATAGAGTTGAAATATATTGCTAAGTCTAATAACTTGTTTGAGTTCCCTTGTAAGTCTGTATTATTTAATTGCAATTTTACGCTTTCCTGTGTAATGAGCTCAATTTTGTCAATATTCCGCATGATTCTTAAAAGAATCTGTTTGCCCTCAATATTGCTTTTATAGTGTTTTTTATTGAAATAGTATTTGTGATAGGTCTTTTCACAATCTTCTTTTAAATCAGAGACCAAGTTTCCAGCATTAAAATAAGTAATTGTATATCTACCAAGAAAAATAAAAGCTAACAAGCCAACAATTACCGAAACAGTAAATAAAAATGCACTAATGAAAGTTGGTTTATATCCAAGAATTAAAAAAAACTGGAAGATTATTGCAGAAGAAACAAGAATCGCAAGAAACTTTAAATATCGATTAATTAATTTGTGCTCTAATAGCTGGTTTATTATTATACCATTGAAGTTAGAGTATTTAGTAGTGATAATACTCATAAAAGTGGTGAAGAACAAACCAAGAATAACACCAAGCACTCCTGCTACAATCACAATTACATCTTTGAAATAATCTAAAAACTTTATCCCAATTACTTCATTTATTTTATAGAGTACATCGGCAATCTGATTTAAAAAGCTGTATGTAGAATTACAAAATACAAATGCTAATTGTCTGGCAATAAAATCCGAACCTACCAAAAAACCGATATATACAACAGAAATCCATAATCCTGATTTACTCGTATTAAGCATTCCTTTCAGAAAACCAATATTTTCCGAAAGGATTGTTTTTTTGTTATAATATGAGAGTTTCAGATTTCTCATTCTATTTGTTTATGTTTTTATTAGCGATTTTCAAAACTTCTCTTGCAATTTTCCTTTCTGTATTCAATACTTCCAATACCTTATCCGCCAACCAAAGGGTAAGCAGTTCTGTTTCGTCAGTAGAAAGTAGTTGAGTAAGCGCAACAACTTGAATGCGTTTAGCAGCGCGGTCGCCTTTTTCAATTTTGCAATACATGGCATTATCCATATCGAGAGCTGCCAATACGTGGCGCTGTAATAGTTGCTTGCTCTCTCTTAATTCTCTAATTTTATTTGCAAATAACATTCTTGTGGGTTTTATACTTGTCAATATCAGACAAAAATACAACATCTTTTGGTATTGATAAAGAGAAAGAAGTAATTAGTTGTCAACAATAAACGTTGCGTCTAACTCTTTTTTCAAATAACGCACATGTGACGGTCTAAGCAGTAAACCGGCATCCACAAATCGACTGATTTGTTTCTCGGCTGTTTTGTCTGGGATATTCAAATTCTTAGCTACTGCAAGATAAGTCTGGCGGTCAAATTCAGCTGGTAAGGCATTCAGCAACTGCCGTTTGTGATTTAACGGCTGCTGTGTTGCGGTGTCTTTTGGTAATTACTCAAAAATGTATGCTGCGCGTAGAACAAGCATTTTTACTATTTCCGTAACCGTATTGAAATCAGTGTCTGTACAAACTAGAACAGAAGATACCTCCCCGGTATCTATGATTCTAAGAGCGGTCATAATCATTGCCAAACGAAAAGCAATTAAACCCAATCGGCGAATGCTTCCCACATAATCATCTCTGCATAATTCGAGGTGTTGGAGCTGCGTTTGTTTAAAGTAAGCATTGAATGCTTTTTGTTGACTGCTTGAAAAAGCAAATCGAAACCGGCTTGGCTGTTGGAGAAGAAACAGGTTGAAATCAAAAAACTCCTTTCCATAAACATCAAATTTCTGTTCGAGTTGCTGTTCGTCATCCCCGGCAAACACATCTTTCCATATCGGGCGAAGATTCATAAAGTGGAACATAAAACGGCTGAAAAGCCCGTTTTCGGCGTTCGGAATCAATGAAGAAACCTGTTTGGGTGTGCCAGATAAAAGGGCAGAAAGTTGAGGGCTTGCCAGTTCTACAAATTCTCTGTCTTTGCGGCGGTTGTAAGAAATTGTTTCGTGGTGGAACGCTTTGCGGAAACCATCGGAATAATCTCCGTGTTCAAATTTGAAAGTTTGTGCAAGTGTATCTCCTTCGGTCTCAAAAATCAATCCTTTTTCGTTATTCTCCTTGAGTAATTGAAATAATCCCGTTGCACTGTTGTTGGCTGGAATAATCAACGTTCTGAGTGGCGGTTCTTCGGGCTTTTCTTCATGTGCTTTATCACTACTTGCGTTGTACTGTGAGAGTTTTAATTTATATTCTTCTTGTTCTGCCTTACACTGCTGGCGCATCATTTGGTGAATAGGTTCAACCAATCGGCGACAAAGTGAAAGTCTTCCTTTACTTGCTGAGGCTTTTGCTGTAACAAACAGAAACAAGTTTGGAAATACTTCGTGCTGACCATACACCCCATCAACATTGGGCATACATGCACTGAAAACAGTCAGGGAGCCCAGCAAAAGCAAATCGGCATCTTCGGGCGAATCAGCGTTTGAAGTGATTGCGTGGAGTAATTCGGGCAATCACTTCAAATATCTCTTTTGGGAAAACGGGCAATTGCTTTTCCTGATTCCTCATTTCCTCTATTTCCCCATTTCGGGGAATTGAGGATTTAGCCTCGACTTCTATCCCCCTACGGGTACTTTCTCCTGGAGGAGAAAGAAAACCGGAATTAGCTTTTTGAGGTTGAGGTATAGAAACGCTAACGCCTGCGGACTTTGCAAGGAGGTAAAGCGTTTTGATTGTAACACTGTGGCCGTGTGAAGCAAGGTAAGCAGAGTACTGTTTGTCGGTTTCGCTTTGCGAATAAGACGGATAAAAACGGCTTAGTCGGTGGTAATAATTTCTCCCACTTTCGTCCAAAGCGTCAGCGAGGGCAAAACCGAGATCCCGCCAATCAGCATAATTGGGGGCAATATCAATGGAGGCAGATTCAATACGTTTTACAATCAACTCTAAATCATCATTAGCCGCCACATGTGACGGCTCTACATGCTGCGTTGTATTTTGAATTGTGGGTTGCCAGTCTGTCGTGTCAAATGTCTTCTTGCTCATATTAGTAACGAATTATGCGAATTTAAAGGACGTAGATTAATGTATGCCTGTTTGTCGTGTGGCAAAAAGCAGGCGCGGTAAATATCCCGCCCTGATTTGTCGACCTCAACACCGTAGGTTTGTTGAATGTAATTTGCAACCGCAGCGAAATAGTTGCTGAGTGTCGTTTGCCTGATATCAATGGGAATAATCCATTTTAGCCCATCGCCAGAAGGGCTAACGAAAAGCATTTGTGTGTCAAAATATTCATCCTGCAAAAGTTGGTTGCAAAGCAGATCAACGCTTTGCAAGTGGTCAAAATCAACACACAATAAACCGGAATGACTTATAAGTGTTTTGTCGTTGCGGGTTTGAAACATTCTTGAAAAAGTACAGTAATCTAATGTTGAGGCCTTATACTGTCGTGCTTGTTTGGTTTTTTTTATATCCCTCTGTTTTTCCGTTCGTCGTTTTGTGTAATCGCCGACAATGTAATTGTAGGCATCGAGTAAGGAAATTGACTTGTGAGGAATGGTATTCCGAACGGGAGCTTTGAAGAATGAAAAGAAAGCCTCCCCAATCCCTCCAATAGAGGGGCTTTTGGTTTGTGAGCTATCAGGAGTGATATTTGACTTTTTGCCATTGGCATAAAAATCGAATTTTTCTCCGATATGCAGGTTCATTTCTTTGTTCAGCGTTTGCAGTAACTCATCGCCCGACTGTTTATAATGCAGTTCAGCAAAGTCGAACGCATTATAAACAGGGATAGCATTTTATGTATCCTCAAGTCGTGCAAACTCCTTATCCCAGGCATTTCCCAAAACATTTTCCTATCAAATCATTAAGTAGTCAATGATATCCATTTGCTAAAGCAATCGATGGTTTGTTTCAAGATCAATTAAACTTTGCTGTATTTCAAGGCTCCCCAATGGGCGCTTGCTTTCAAAATTATTGATTTTGACGTGATAGATAAGTTGACTTACAATCTCGGGTTTACTGACTTTGAAAAAGTAAATTTCTTCTTCTTCAATTCTAAACGCGTAGCCAACAATAAACGTCCGGAGCTTACTCAAAATATCTCTAATGCAAATAATTGATTTTTGTGCTTTCAGTATCAAATCAGTTTCTGCAATATCGATAGCATGAAGTTTGGAATTGAATTGGTCCATTTTTATCTGTTTTTATTTGTTGATGCAAAGGTAGTGGGTTGCATCTGGCTGTAAGTAGCCATAAGTCGTTAGGTTGTAGCCAAAAGTCAGATGTGTTTTTTATTTTAACTGAATTGTACAAAGTGATATAACTCTCTCTTTTGTACAAATTCGGCTGTCTTAGCATATTTCAATCTCCAATAATAAATCATTAGTTTGAGTTAGTAAATTAAATCAAAATGTATGAATTGTATCCTACCCGGCCGATTGCTTGATTTTCAATTGTGTCCCATTACCAAACTTTTCTTTCAAAATCTGCATATCGTTACTTACCTTCAGATCAAGAATCTTTACATAATGCTGAGTTGTCTTAAGGTTCTTGTGCCCGAGCATCTTGGAAACGCTTTCGATCGGTACACCGTTTGAAAGTGTGACGGTTGTGGTAAATGTATGCCGAGCAATATGAAAAGTCAACTCTTTGTTGATACCACATGC
>Ga0074193_1003397_pt1 | contig 11783 bp, 6 predicted proteins | sample EPASupsiteHSE605_FD_64523 | JGI IMG/M metagenome (GOLD analysis project Ga0074193, IMG submission 64523) | Bioremediated contaminated groundwater from EPA Superfund site, New Mexico - Sample HSE6-05 | ecosystem: Environmental > Aquatic > Deep subsurface > Groundwater > Contaminated ...
CGCAATTGTCGCAGGCGCAGGCATGGCAGCAACAGACGGAACTGCAAATGTTGCACAGTGAAACCGGCATGCTCAACCAGGAGTTGGTGAGCATGCCGGTCTTGGTGGAACTGACCAGTGTGCAGCGAGAAGAAGCGACGGCACGGTTGGAAACGGCCCGTTCCCAGGTGCAGGCGTTGGAGGCGGAGGTCCATCGTAAACGCCAGGAGGAAGCGACCCAAAGCATGGGCCAGGCCCAGGAGGCAATGCGGCAGGTCGCAGGAAGCCAACCCGTGCTGCAACAGGCGGCCACGAGGAATGCCGAGTTGGGCAAGTCCCTGCAGGCCGTCACCTCGGCCTTGCAAGGCGTTAGCACCGAAAAAGAGACTCTTGAAAAGGAGCTGAAACGGGTAGAGGGTAATTTTACCAATACCAAACAGAAGATTGCCTTGGCCGGTTTGAGTCAGGCCCTTGGTTTTCTTTTGCACGAACAGCGGCGAGCCCTTCCCGATGTCGGACGGCTGCACCATAAAATAGCCACCAATCAGAAGATGACCATCGAGACCGGATTGCAGCAGGTGCAAATTGCTGAGGAACGCAAGAAACTCGACGACTTCGAGGGCTCGGTCGCTGAACTCGGGGTCGGTCTTTCGCCGGATTCTTTCGCCGGCGTCGAGCCGGACCTGCGTGATCTCCTCACCAGCCGGCGTGACCTCCTCGACAAGAGCATTGCCGCCAATCAGAGCTACATCGGCACCCTTTCCGAAGTCGAGCTCTCGTATAATCAACTGCTGAAGCAGGTGGTCTCGTTTGAAAGCTTTTTAGCGGAACACCTGCTGTGGATACGGAGCACGCCACTGCTGCGTTTCCAGGATTTTACGAGTCTGCCCAAGGAGGCCGCAGGACTTGTCGCTTCCGAGCAATGGCTCGCCACCGGCAAAGTGCTGGCGGTCCAGGCCGGGTCCTCGCCGGTTCTTCTCCTTGCCGGCCTGGTGTTCGCCACCTTGATCGGCATGAAAAAGAGCATCCTTGCCCGGCTGGGTAGAGTCATCGCTCGGGCCGCCCATCCTGCCACCTATCATTTTGCCCTGCCTCTGCAAGCCCTCGGCCTGATCGGGCTGCTCGCCCTGTCATGGCCGCTGCTGCTCATGGCCCTGAGCTGGCAACTGTCCAGCGCAGCGGAAAAGACCGCATTTTCTCAGGCAGTGACGATGAGCCTGCTGTTATTCTCGTACCGTTTCTTTCTCCTGCGGGCATTTCGAGCCATGCTGTTGCCCGGCGGCTTGGCAGCCACCTTTTTCCGCTGGCCCAAAACGACCATCGCCTTGCTGCGCCGGGAAAGCCTCTGGATGATGGTCACCTTTTTGCCTGTTGTCTGTATTGTTCAGTTGGCTTTTTATGCCAATTATAGTGTCGGTGGCAGCTATGTCTTCGGGCGGCTGACCTTGATCGTTGCCTTGGGCCTCGCCTCAGTTATTTTCTACCGGATTTTCCATCCCCGGACCGGGGTATGGCAACGACTGGTTGCAGAATCTCCAAATCGGCTGGTTGTTCGTCTCTATCCGTTCTTTTTCCTGTTGATTGTCCTCCTGCCCTTGCTGCTGTGCGGGTTGGTGGTGGCCGGATATGTTTTTGCGGTGGGCAGCTTGCTGCGCTGTCTGATCAACAGTGTCTGGGCGACTCTTGGGATTGTGGTTTGCCACGAACTGGTCGAGCGATGGCTGGTCCAATCCAGTCGCAGGCTTTTTCGCCAAAAGGCGCTGTCCCGCCATGCGCAGGTGGAGGCAAGCCGGTCGCCGGGTCAACCTGCCCTGGACGCAGCCTCCGGCCCGGTTGAGGAGCCGGAGGAAAACCTGGTCGAACTGGGCGCGGAAAGCCGCAAACTGCTTGATACCGTGACGGTGTTCGCCTTTGGTATCGCCCTGTGGCTGGTCTGGGCCGAGGTATTGCCGGCCCTGCGTTTCTTCAATACCATCACGCTCTGGAGCTACACCGCCGTGGTCAACGGCCAATCGTCTACCGTGCCCGTCAGCCTTGCGGATGCCGGCCTCGTGGTCCTGATCAGCATCATCACCGTAACGGCAACACGGCACTTCCCGGCCCTGCTCAAGATCGTCCTGCTCCAGCACCTGGATATGCCCCCTGGAAGCCGGTACACCGCCACCACCCTCTCCCGATACCTGATCGGCGGCACAGGTTTGCTGGCCATTGCCGACATCCTCGGGTTCAGTTGGTCGCAGGTGCAATGGCTGGTTGCCGCTCTGGGCGTCGGGATCGGTTTTGGTTTGCAGGAAATCGTGGCCAACTTCATCAGCGGCCTCATTATTCTGTTTGAACGCCCTATTCGGGTGGGCGATGTGGTCACGGTCGGCAGTACCGATGGCGTTGTCACCCGGATCCGTATCCGTGCCACCACCATCCGTGACTTTGACGGCAAGGAACTGCTCGTCCCCAACAAGGAGTTCATCTCCGGTCACCTGCTCAACTGGTCGCTTTCCGATCCGGTCATCCGGATCATGCTGCCGGTGGGCATCGCCTATGGCAGCGACGTGCAGACGGCAATGGCCCTGATGCTGCAAGCGGCCCGGGAAAACCCGCTGGTCCTGGAGAACCCCCAACCGGCGGTCACCTTTGACAGCTTTGGCGACAACGCCCTGCTCCTGACGCTGCGTTTTTTCGTGGGCTCGGTGGATGACCGGGTTGCCGCCAAGAGCGCGCTCCATCAAATCATCGACCGGAAATTCCGGGAGGCGGAGATCTCGATGGCCTTCCCGCAGCGCGATGTCCATCTCGACACAACCAGCCCCCTGGACATCAGAATTGTGGAGCACGGCCAAGACTCGTCCGTGTTGCCCGCACCGTATCGCCCAACCCACACTGTCCCGTGACGTTCTTCTTCAACTAGGAGGCCCACCATGAAAACCCGTTTCGTCCTCATCGTTCTGACGCTGCTGTTGGTGCACGCCGGAACACATTTCGCCCTCGCGGCCACCACCGCACCCGATGATCCCGGCTGGCCGCGGGTGGTCAAGAAAAGCGGCAAGGAGCTGACCATTTACCAGCCCCAGGTCGATTCCTGGCAGGACTACAAAAACCTGCACATCCGTTTTGCCTTTGCCTTGAAAGACGAAAAATCGAGAAAAGAAACCTTTGGCGTGGCCGAGGTGGACGCCGATACCGTGGTGGATCAGGCTGCCCGGGTGGTGGCGATCATCCCCAAAAAACGGGAACTCCGCTTCCCCAACACCACCGAGGCGGAAGCGTCCGCTCTGCGGCGCACGGTTGAGGCGATCCATCCCATGAGTCAGGGGATGACCGTCTCGCTGGACCGCATCCTGGCCTATCTCGATCCGGCCCAGCAGCGCCAGCAACCAACGGTGCAGTTGAATCTGGATCCGCCGAAGATTCTTCATAGCCGCAAACCGGCCATTCTGGTGATGATCATGGGCGAGCCGCAGCTTAAGCCCGTGGTCAAGGACAAGAACGATCTGATGTTCGTGTCCAATACCAACTGGGACATTTTCTACGATACCCCCGGCCAGCGCTATTATCTCCTCAACCAGGACCACTGGCTGACCACCGCCGATCTGGTCAACGGACCCTGGACGCCGGCAACACTCCTCCCCCCCGGACTGTCCTCTTTGCCGGAGGATGAAAACTGGGCGGACGTGCGCCCCAATGTGCCCGGCAAACCGGCGAAAAACCCACCCGATGTCCTGGTCAGCAAGGGGCCGGCGGAACTGATCCTCACTCAGGGTGAGCCGGCCTATGCCCCCATTCCCGGCACCAAGCTGATGCGGACGACCAACACCGATGCAGCGGTCTTCCTTAATTCCGGGGACGGCCAGTATTACTTCCTGACCGCCGGTCGCTGGTTCCGCGCCGCCAGCCTGGATGGCCCCTGGTCCGTGGCCAGCAACGACCTGCCTCCGGATTTTGCCATGATACCGGACAACGACCCCGCCGCCTTTGTCAAGGCCTCGGTGCCGGGAACCACCGAGGCGAAGGATGCCGTCCTGCTGGCCTCGGTGCCCAAAACGATGACCATGGATGCCAACAGTCCCCCGAAAGTTCAGGTGGCGTACAATGGGCAGCCGAACTTTCAGGCTATTCCTGCCACCACCGTCCAGTATGCCACCAACACCGCCAGCGCGGTCTTCCTGGTCAATGGCGCCTATTACTGCTGCGAACAGGGCGTCTGGTACACCAGCAACGCCCCTGGAGGTCCCTGGAGCTACTGCACCAATGTGCCGGCAGCCATTTACAGCATCCCTCCCTCCCATCCCACGCACAACGTCACCTATGTCACCGTGCAGGAAAGCACCCCGAGCACGGTGGTCTATTCCCAAACCGCCGGTTACAGCGGCGAATACGTGGCAGCGAACGGGGTGCTGATGTTCGGCGCCGGCATGGTTGTGGGGGCGCTGCTCAACGATCACTGGGATGATTACCACCACTACCCCGCGCCTTATTCCTATGGCTGGGGCGCCCGCTACAGCTACGGCTACGGCGGCTATTACCGTCCCCCTTATGCCAGCCACTATGGCCCCTATCGGGGAGCCGGGTACGCCACCGCCTACAATCCCTATACCGGGACCTATGCCCGGGGGGGGACGGTGTATGGCCCCGGTGGCAGCGCTTCCCGGTGGAGGGCCTACAATCCCTCTACCGGTGCCCGCGCCGGTGGCGCCCGAGTTGATACGGCTTACGGATCGGCCGGAAGAGGGGCGTATTACAATCCGAGTACCGGCACCGCTGTCCGCGGCGGCTATCGGAGCAACGATTACGGCACAGTGGCCGGGGTGCAAACCAATCGGGGTACCGGCGCCGTCGCCTGGGACACTGCCCGGGGCGAAGGCGCGGTGGTCAAAGGAAAAAACGGCAACGTCTATGCCGGCAAGGACGGCAATGTGTACAGGAAAGACAGCGCTGGTAACTGGAGTTCCAACACCGGCAATGGCTGGGAATCGGTGAACCGCCAGGAAGCCAGGAGCGGCCAGCAGGCCCAGGACCGGCAACGGGTGAGTACCGCCCAGACCGGGCGAACCCAGATGCAACCGCGGGCGGAAGGCATCCAAGACCGGTCACGAGTGCAGCAACCGGCACCAACCCGTCAGTTCAGCCCCAACACCCGCGACCTGGATTCCCAGGCTCAGGCGCGCTCGCGCGGCAACCAGCTAAGTGACAATCGTCGGAGCTTCGATTCCCAGATGCAGTCACGCTCGGGCGGCGGGCGCGAATTCGGCCAATCCGGCCGGGCCCAGGCGCAACCGCGTTCCTTTAGCGGCGGTGGTGGAGGGCGTGCAGGTGGTGGCGGTGGTCGCGCAGGCGGGAGGAGATAACCGCGTCCACACCTGACAGGATGCGGTACTCTCGAATTTTCACAAAGGTATCGTTCGAACAAAGATGGAGGGGACGGCTTGTTCGTGTTCCCCCTTTTTCGTTGGCCTGCCGGCGATGCGGAAGCGCGTGCGGCTGGGCAGGTTAAACGCTCAGGGAAACGGGGAGAGAAGCGGTATGCCGATCAACAACAAGCAAACAAGCACTGCCAGTTTATTCGATTGGCTGTTGCAGTACCGTCAGGAGTGGCTCCGGTTTGACCTGATCGCCGGATTGATTACCGCCGCGGTGGTGATCCCCAAGGCCATGGCCTATGCCACCATCGCCGGTTTGCCGGTGCAGGTCGGTTTGTATACGGCATTGCTACCGATGTTCCTCTACGCGCTGATCGGCACATCCCGGCCGCTCAGCGTGAGCACGACCACCACCCTGGCGATTCTGATGGCGACCCAGTTGGGCCAAGTCGTCCCCGACGGCGACCCCGCCGCCCTGATGCGGGCCTCGGTGACCCTGACCCTTCTGGTCGGCGTTATCCTCATGCTGGCCTCGCTGCTGCGGTTGGGCTTTGTCGCCAACTTCATCTCCGAACCGGTGCTGGTCGGCTTCAAGGCCGGGATTGGGCTAGTGATCGTGCTCGACCAGATTCCCAAACTCCTGGGCGTCCATTTTGCCAAGGGAGATTTTTTGCACAATCTGATCGCCTTGATCCACGCCATCCCCGAGACCTCCCTGCCAACCTGCGTGGTGGGGGTGGTGATGATGCTCCTGCTGGTCGGGTTGGAACACTTCCTGCCGAAGGCACCGGCACCGCTGATTGCGGTGGCGGCCGGCATTGGCGCCATGGGACTGTTCGGACTCCAGGCCCACGGCGTGGAAACGGTCGGGCACATTCCTCGCGGGTTGCCGTCACTGGTCTGGCCGAACTTCGCTCTTGTCGAGCAGCTCTGGCCCGGAGCCCTGGGCATTGCCCTGATGAGTTTCACCGAGACGATCGCCGCCGGCCGCGCCTTTGCGGCCGGCGGCGAGCCGACCTTGCGTCCGAATCGGGAACTGCTGGCCACAGGGCTCGCCAATGCCTTCAGCTCAGTGCTGGGGGCCATGCCCTCGGGTGGTGGCACTTCTCAGACCGCAGTCAATCGCCTTGCCGGAGCGCGCACCCAGTTGGCGGCAATGGTCACGGCCTTGGCCGCGCTCCTGACCATGCTGGTGCTCGCCCCCTTCATGGGGTTGATGCCCCAGGCGACCCTGGCGGCAGTCGTGATTGTCTACTCGATCGGCCTGATCCAACCGGTCGATTTTCGTGCCATTCTCGCCATCCGGCGGATGGAGTTTCTTTGGGCGCTGATCGCCTGCGTCGGAGTCGTTTTGCTGGGAACTCTCAAGGGAATCCTGGTGGCCATTGTGGTGTCGCTGGTCGCCCTGGCCTCGCAGATGGCCGACCCGCCGGTCCGCATCCTCGGGCGTAAGCCGGGAACCAATGTGTTCCGGCCGCGCTCGCCGGAACATCCCGAAGATGAAACCTTCCCCGGCCTGCTGTTGCTGCGGTTGGAGGGGCGGCTCTTTTTCGCCAACGCCGAGCGGATTGCCGAAAAGATCAAACCGATGGTGGAGGAAGCGAACCCCAAAGTGGTGGCGTTCGACCTCGGCGGCGTCTTCGATCTGGAGTATTCCGCCCTCAAGATGCTGATTGAGGCCGAACGCAGACAGCGCGAGCGTGGCGTGATGCTGTGGCTGGTGGGGCTCACCCCTGAAGTACTGGCTGTGATCCGGCGTTCTTCCTTGGGCAGTACTTTGGGACGGAAACAGATGCACTTCAGTCTGGAACAGGCGGTCGAGCAATACCTGCTCCAGGCCGGGGAGACCGCCGCAGGATGATCAGTACTATGGAGCGTTTTGTGCATGGAATTGTTCGTGTTTTTCCCTCATTACCTTTCACCCCTTTCCGGGTGATCAATCGCACGCGCGTTGTTTGCACCACCAACTCAAGAATGCCACAAAGAAGGAGACCCTATGACTGTTAAGGCGATACCAATCTCAACCTTGCGCATCATGATTGTTGGGCTTTTGCCCTTGTTTGCGTTCTCCGTTCCGTTGAGCCACGCCGGGGAAAAGGGAACCTTTACCGGTTCCTGGATGGCCAACGGTTCGAAAGAGGCGCTTTCGCTGGGAAAAAATCGTGAAACGGCACTGTTCAAGCTGTCCGGCCATATCAATTTGCGAAACGACCGGATCGGCAAGCAGAAGGATTTTTATGCCAATTGCATCGGTCTTTCCGATTTTTCGACCGGGAGCGACATCCGCTGTGTCTGGCGGAGCATAAACGGGGAGGAAATTTATCTGACCCTCAAAGGAACGCGCATGGAAGAAGGAAGCCAGGTCACCGGCAATATCGTCGGCGGCACGGGGGCGTTTGATGGCATCACCGGTTACCTGCGTTTCACCTGGACTTCCATGTCGTTTGCCCAGGTCAACGATGAAACCGGTATCGGCGGGTTCTCCCAGGATGTCACCGGATCGTATCAATTGCCTTAAGCGTTTGGTGCTCGGAAGCACGCTCGGACAATGAACCGTGGTCGCCACGGTGCGCGGCCAGGTGATGCCGAAACCGGCAAAGCCGGTGGCTTAAATTCCTGAACCGCTCAAAGCGGTTGAAAACCACGGGGGGTTACTGACCGCCCCTATGGAGCCATTTGAAGATCGCCCTAATGGAGCCAGGATGTGATCGCTGCAATGGAGCCACTTCCCCCTCTTTTCTTTCTTGGACTTTTCGACAACCGGGCTACCCTTTCCATTTTTTATGGAGGAGGAGCCCATGGCCAATCGGAGGTTCGAGATGTTTCAGTATCAACAGATTCTTTTCCGCATGCGATCCGGCGCGTCAGACCGCGATCTTGCCCGGGCAGGTGTCGTCGGGCGGCGTGATGCCGGCGAGGTCCGTAAAGAAGCCATTGCCCAGGGTTGGCTTGATTCGGCCCGTCCTTTGCCCAGTGAGGCGGAGCTTGGCCAAGCGTTTGCCCAACGGTCGCAACCGGCGGGCAACGGCTCCACGGTGGCTCCCTATCGAGCGCGGATCCAGGCCTGGGTTGCCGAAGGGATCGACAGCACCACCATTCATCGCGCCCTGGTGCGCAACCATGGCTTCACCGGCAGTTACTCTGCGGTGCGGCGGTTTGTGCAGTCCCTGCCCAATGATCAGGCCAAGGCCACAGTCATCCTTGGAAAAAACAGGGACACCATACTGATTAAAAATTTAGATGGCGGTCCTCCCCCTTCGGCGGGTGCTCTTTCTTGCAGCATTTTTTTTCAGCCGGACCGATGCGCCTGAATTCTTTTCGCCACAAGGGCCTCAGGCTTATCGAGACAAAATCTCAGTAATTTATACTTAATATTTCGTTGTTTTTAGGCGATCGATTCTGTTAGGAAAACCGAATGATGACAAAAATGGAAGCGATTGCATTGCAAGGATGACCGCGTTTCCCCAAGGAGAACATGATGAAACAAAACGAGGTTATGATGACCGCCCTAATTAGCAAACGTGGTCTATCCCCAATTGTTGCTGGTTAAATGGGTAAGGCGTCCCTCTTTTTTCCGGTGATATTTCCGAGGCAAACAAGGACCTCGCAGCGGCAGGTTTCAGTGATCGATTGGCCAAAACTCTGGTCGAAAAACAGGGACACCATACTGATTAAAAATTTAGATGACGAGCCTCCTCTCGGCGGTTGCTCTTTCTTGCAGCAATTTTTTTTCAGCCGGACCGATGCGCCTGAATTCGTTTCGCCACAAGGGCCTCAGGCTTATTGAGACAAAATCTCAGTAATTTATGCTTAATATTTCGTTGTTTTTAGGTGATCGATTCTGTTAGGAAAACCGAATGATGACAAAAATGGAAGCGATTGCATTGCAAGGATGACCGCGTTTCCCCAAGGAGAACATGATGAAACAAAACGAGGTTATGATGACCGCCCTAAATAGCAAACGTGGTCTATCCCCAATTGGGGCTGGTCAAATAGGTAAGATGTCCCTTCTTTTCCCGAGAATTGGGGTGGTGGGTTGCATGGAATGCAAGAACATGAAGTTGACGAATGAACAGTGGTGGGCACAAACAACGTGCCCACCCTACCAGGCTACCTGGCTACCACGGAGGTTCGCGGTATGAAGAAAAAAATCAGGCGATTAGTGATGCAGACTGTCCTGCTGTTTTTTGTGCTGCCGCTGTTTTTGGCGGCAGCAACACAAGCGGCGAGTTTCGATTGCGGCAAGGCGACGACGAAGGTTGAAAAGATGATCTGCGCTGATGCAGAGTTATCGAAGCTGGATGAGGAGATAACGAGAAAATACAGCCAAGCAAAAAAAGACTTACAAAATGCCTCCTGGTTTGCAGAACAGCAACGCCTTTGGCTGCAACACAGAGATACGTGCCAAGATCGAGGTTGCCTTGAATCCAGCTACCGGCAGCGACTGGACGGTATAGGCTGGTATGTGGCAATCAGTAAGGATCCGGAAGAAACCGTTAGACGTAAGAATCAAGTCTATTCCTATGAACTGGAGGTAAACAATGACGACAAGGTCTGCCGCCACATGGGGAAGGTGTACAATGCCTACTTTCGCCAACCATGGGCAGTACATGGTAGTGAAAGCACAGCATATACCCCTGACGGCCTCTATTCTTTCCCGAAATATCCTGGAGTGGAGGGATTTAATTTTTCTATGTTTAGTATCAGGTATTCCCGAAGACCTTCGAGTCCGGAATTCGATGCCGTTCCCTGGCGGGTTGCTCTACATATTAACAAGGTCCCGCCATATGCTCCCCCACTCGCAGTGTGCGAACAGTATCGGCAAGAGAAAAAAATGGGTCCTGGAGGGGGTGGGAAGGATTGCTTTTATCCTCTGCTCCTCGCTAATTTTGACATCGACAACGATGGCCAGGTAGAAACGGTGGTGAAGAACTCGTTTGTAACAAATTACCCGCCATTGGATCATCATAGCAGGGATCACTATTACGTTTTTCCGCAAGGAACTATCGATCCTTGGCAATTTGACTATGGCCCCGAATATAGAAGCCAATACAAAAAATACGGATCCTGGCCCCGCATTCTCTCTATCGAAGAATTTTTAGTCAGGCCATTTATATTCAACGGAGTGAGTTACCTGAGCAGCTACAGTCGCTGGTGGAAAGAGTATGATACTGATTTTCCAGGAGATTTATGCAATCACGCCGCACCAGACCGCAATTTCATGGAGATTTATAAAGTTCGTGGTGGCAGCGAATTAATCCCCGAAACAAAGTATGCCCCTGCGCAGTATCAAATGGATTTAATCTGTCGTTTCAATATGAAGGCTCTCAACATCCAATAAACAGGAGGACAGTATGTCGCTTAAGGCCCATCATACCAATTGGTTCCACAGCTCCTTCAACGATGACCTCAAATACTTGCTCAAGGTTTCTGAGAACTACTATTTGTTCCTCCATCCGGCGAACACCCAATATCTCAAGGTGGAAAAGGATGGAAAAAACCGGCCGGTCATCGGCTACGGCTATGATCTTGGGGCTAATAATGATTCGTCGATTGACGATTTGATTGCCGTGGGCGTGTCGCTGACAGCCGCTCAGAAAACGGCCCTCAATAAATTGACCAATTCAAACGCGACAAATGGTATCCCGGATGCGCTTAGAGGGTTGGCCCTGCCCAGTGAGGAGGCAGCTGCCAAGTTGTTGCAAATGGCGATAGATGCTAGAGTTCCAGCTTTTAACAAATTTTTAAAAGATTACGGAATCATGCTGCCTGCAAGCCAAGAGCGGGCGGCCCTGTTTTCCATGTGGTATCAAGGGGGAAGTGGATATTTTGGTACTATAGGCAAGCCTTCAAAAATGACCCAAGCCCTCATCGACGGTAATCGTGCCGAGGCCTGGTACGAGATCCGATACGGTTCGGCAAAAGTCCAGCCCGATCCCAAGAATAATGGTGTGCTGAAAGCATTTGACGGTGACGGAGTTGTAACAAGGCGTTTTGCGGAGTCCGATTGTTTCGGGTTGTACGATGTCGGCGATGCCCCGAATGATGCCAAAGAGGCAGAATCCGTGTACCGGATGTTTACAGCCCATCGGGATTGGATGCTGCAATATGAAGGGAGATTCGGCAACATCAATGGTTCTTCCGGCACCAAGGATGACCTAATCGCTGCGGCCAACGCAAGATATCAAACTTCCATCCTCCTCGGGAACCGTGTTGACACCTTGGAAGATTCGCTTCGGTCTTCAGCGGAATTGCTGATGAACACCTACCTCAAGGATAAAGACGGCAAAGAATACGGCATTGCGCATACCTTCAACCCGTTGAATATCCAGGTGACCAGCGACAAGGTGTCCGAACTGAAAGGAGAAGATCTACCGCTCCGGACAGGTTCGGCGGACGATTTGCTGATAGGGCGCGATCAGCCTGACCAGCAGGTACCGCTTGTGCAGT
>Ga0074193_1003399_pt1 | contig 11772 bp, 7 predicted proteins | sample EPASupsiteHSE605_FD_64523 | JGI IMG/M metagenome (GOLD analysis project Ga0074193, IMG submission 64523) | Bioremediated contaminated groundwater from EPA Superfund site, New Mexico - Sample HSE6-05 | ecosystem: Environmental > Aquatic > Deep subsurface > Groundwater > Contaminated ...
GGGCCAGCGCGATCTGGATCGCCGAATAGGAATCGTTGCACTGCCCCACATCCAACAGGCGCGGGATGCCGCCGATATCGCCCAGTTGCTGGTCAAAAAAGCGGAACTTGCCGCAGGCCAGGGTCAGCACCACGCAGTCCTTGGGCACCTGCTCGACGAACCTGGTGAAGTAATCGCGGCCCGGCTTGGCGCCGTCGCAGCCGCCCACCAGGAAGAAATGGCGGATCGCCTTCGATTTCACCGCCTCGATCACCTTATCGGCCACGCCGAGCACCGCGTTGCGGCCAAACCCGACCAGGACCTGGCCGTTGTCGACCGTATCGGTGAAACCCGGCATGGCCAGGGCCATGGCCACCACCGCCGAATAGTCCTTATTGCTGATATGTTTCACCCTGGGCCAACCGACCAGGCCGTTGGTGAAGACCCGGTCCTGGTAGTCGTCGCGCGGCTTCTGGATGCAGTTGGTGGTAAAGAGGATCGGGCCGGGAAAATTGGGGAATTCCTTGTGCTGATTCTGCCAGGCGGTGCCGAAATGGCCGTAGAAATGGGGATATTTCTTCAGCTCGGGATAGCCGTGGCAGGGCAGCATCTCGCCGTGGGTGTAGATGTCGATGCCCTTGCCCTCGGTCTGCTTCAAGAGCAGCTCCAGATCGTGGAGGTCGTGGCCGGAGATCAGGATGCATTTGTTCGGGCGATGGCCAAGCGGCACCGGGGTCGGCACCGGATGGCCGTAGGTGCCTGTGTTGGCGGCATCGAGCAATTCCATGGCGCGCAGATTGATCTCGCCGGCCTTCATGGCCACGGGTACGCACTGCTCCACGGTCAGACCAGGAACAAGGAGGATGGCCAGGGCCTCGTAGCAGAAGGCGGCAATGGCCGGGTCTTTCTGGCCGAGGATGGCGGCATGATCGGCATAGGCGGCGATGCCCTTCAAGCCGTACAACAGGGTCTGCTTCAGGGAGCGGATATTGATGTCGCTATCCAGATTCTCGATCAGATTGAGGGCCTTGCCCTGCGCGGTCAGTTCCGCCACCGAGCCGGCCGGGATAAAGGTGGCCGGGGCCTCGGTGAAGTCGGTGGTGCCGCCGGCCGCCGCCACCTTGGCCTTCATTGCCTCGCGCAACTCGACGGTCTTGTTGATCAGGACCACAAAGCGGTCCGGATCGAAATCGACATTGGTCAGGGTGGAGAAAATCGCCTCATAGGTGAAGAGATCAATGGCCTCATCGACGATGTCCAGCTTGCGTCCTTCCCGGGCATAGAGGGCCAGCCCCTGCAGGGTATGAATCAGCAGATCCTGCAGATCGGCAACGTCTTCGTTCTTGCCGCATACTCCGGCGATGGTGCATCCGGTTCCCTTGGCGGTCTGTTCACACTGGTTACAAAACATGCCACTCCTCCTCTTCTGATGTTAGTGTCGTGTTCGACGGTGTTCCTTGGCCCAAGTCCGCAGTACATATCCTTCAACAATAAGGCCTCGTTGGCATCCCTCAATGAAATAATGGCCCATTTGGGAGAAAAAAAAGCGGCCCCCCGGAGTTGCGTTCTTTTACAACCAGAACTCAGGGTATTTTCTGGTGCTCGGGATGTTGTTGACAATCAAGGCAATGGCCAGCATGACACAGGCCCCCAGGGCTGCCGGCATCACCACATAGCCTCGGATCAGCTTGTGCTTCATATCCACCTGGACGTGGTTCTTGGTCCATCGCGACTCCACGTCTTTTTGTCGTCGCTTGTTCTCCGGCCAGTCGCCCGGGAGTTCAACCGCTTTGATCCTGTCGTTTTCTTCCCGGCTGTTTTACCGAGGGATGGGTTGAAGGCTGGTAAATTATAATGCACAACCATTCACCACCGTCCTTGCCAACAGTCTGACCATCGAATGGTGGTCGGAGAATCTGTTGTGCACACGCCGTGTTGAGCGGCGCTAAATCATTCAAGCTACCGGCATTGCCGATGGTACTGACTTTCTTATCGTAATTTAACCAGGAATTGCTTACTTTTTATTTAATTGCTTCGCCAATCCAGCGGTGTACCATCCTGTGCCAGCAAGCCAACTCATTCGAGGAGTTGATGTCCATGCCCTCTGCCACCATCCAGGCAGTCGAACACCTGCCAGCACCTCGCCCCACCGCTTGGCTTTTCCCCATTGTGGTGCTGCTCGCATCGCTCACTGCCACCTATTTTCTTTGGCGAATATCCTCCCGCGAAATTCAGCATATAGCCGAAAACCAGCTCAACGACCATGCCCAGGAAATCACTGGACAGATTCTCAAACGTCTTCAGGAAAATGAAAAGATTCTGCTGGGCGGCAATGCTCTGTTCAGCGTCAGGGGCGATGATCTGACTCGGCAGGAATGGCGGCAGTATACCTCCTCCTTGAAGGTTGATGTCAACAATCCCGGCATTCTGGGCTTTGGATTTTCGGCCTGGGTGCCACAGGGCCAAATGACCGCCCATCTCAACACAATCCGGGCGGAAGGATTTCCGGAGTACACCATCTCGCCGACGGGAAACCGCCCTTTCTATACCTCGATTATTTGGCTTGAACCGTTCAACGAGATGAATCGACGGGCTTTCGGGTACGACATGTATACCGAGCCTATTCGCCAGGCTGCCATGGACAGGGCCCGAGATACCGGCAGTGCCAGTATCAGTGACAAGGTCATCCTGGTGCAGGAAGGCGAACAGGGCATCCAGAACGGCATCCTTATGTATTTGCCGAGCTATCGCCGGGACATGCCCCTCGGGACCGTCGAACAACGGCGTGCCGCCTTGCGGGGGTTTGTCTACAGCCCCATTCGAATGCATGATTTTATCCATGCCGCACTCGACAACTTTCCGGAATTAATAGAGATCGCCATTTATAGCGGCCAGGAAGCCGTGCCGGATCGGCTCCTGTTCAGCAGCAGGCAAACACAGCAGCACCCCTTGCCCACCGGCATCACTCCCACCTTCGTTACATCACGGACATTAGAAGCGTATGGTTCGACCTGGAACCTCACCTTTACCGGGTTGCCCAGCTTCGAGGAACAGCTCAACCCGTCAAAATCCTCCATCATTCTGCTCATGGGCACCCTGGCCAGTCTGCTCCTCTCCATTCTGGCCCTGATGCAGACGCGCTCCCGGCGCCAAGCCCTGGTGATAGCGCGGCAGGCTGTGAACGATTTACTCTCCCAGCAAAAATTTGCCCTGCACATACAGCAGACCCCCCTGGCCGTCATTGAATGGAACACACAGTTGCGGGTAACGGCCTGGAATCGCGCAGCCGAGAACATTTTCGGCTATTCGGCCGACGAGGCGCTGGGCACTCACCTCTCGTTCCTTTTTGCAGCAGACAAACAGGAGGCCATCAGTGCAGCACTGCGCGCCATTCTTTTGGAAAAGCGGAAAGACACCAGCAGTTATTCCAATATCACCAAGGATGGGCGCGCCATTGTCTGTGAATGGTATAGCGCCACGCTGGTCGATCAACGAGGAGATGTGCTCGGCGCGGCGACGCTGGCGCACGATGTGACCGCAGCCAGAGACGCAGAAGAACGGCTGCGAACCGAACGTAATCTTCTCCACTTGGTGATGAACGGCACGCCTAATGCACATCTGGTTTACCTCGACCGCGACTTCAATTTCGTGCATGTCAACCAATCGTATGCCAGAACCTGTGGATATCGTCCTGAAGATATGATTGGTAAGAACCATTTTGCCCTCTATCCCCATGAGGAGAATGAAGCCATTTTCAAGCGGGTGCGCGATCTTGGCCTGACCTTTGAGGTGCATGACAAGCCCTTTGAATTTCCCGACCAGCCTGAAAGGGGCATGACCTGGTGGGACTGGACGCTCACCCCAGTCAAAGACCAAGCCGACGAGGTAACCGGGCTTGTCTTTTCATTGATCGAAACCACGGCACGAAAAAAGGCGGAGCTGGCGCTGCAAGCCAGTGAAGCCCAATTCAGGCTCCTCTTTGAACAACACAGCGCCATCATGCTGCTCATCGATCCGGTTACCGGGCACATCCTTAATGCCAACGAGGCGGCGGTTGAATTTTACGGCTACCCCGGCGCGACCCTACGGCAAATGAACATAGGTGAAATCAACACCCATTCGCCGGATGAAATTCAGAAAATCCTCAAAGAAATCAAGGAGGAAAAGAAATGGCATTTTGTGACCTCGCATCGTTTGGCTGATGGCTCCATTCGCAGCGTTGATGTCTACACGACGACCATCAGCAACCATGAGCATCAGTTCAATTTTGCCATCATCCATGACATTACTGAACGGCTGCAGGCCGAGGCAGACCGGGATCGACTGGAAGCACAAAATCGGCAATTACAAAAAACTGAGAGCCTCAGCCGCATGGCTGGTGCGATTGCCCATCACATCAACAATCAACTGCAGGCGGTCATGATCAGCCTGGAGCTGCTCTATGATTCGGCAGATGAATATCCGAAATCGACAGAAGTCAGGTCGATCATCAGCCTGGCGATCCATGCAGCAGAAAAGGCTGCTGAGGTCAGCAAACTGCTGCTCACCTATCTGGCAAAAGTTCCCATCACCTTTGAGCCCCTTGACCTCTCCGATGCCTGCAGGATGGCCCAGGCTATTTGGCTGGCGAGCAAGCCCGCCAATGTTGATTTCGGCATCGACCTGCCCGACGATGGCCCGGTTATCAATTCGAATGCCAGCCAACTCCAGCAGCTGATCACCAATCTGGTGGGCAATGCCTGGGAGGCCTGCGAAAACGGTCAAGGCTCGGTGACCCTAACGGTCACAACCGAGGAAAAAGAAGCTATTGCCACGGCCTCTTGCTATCCTGTCGACTTTCAACTGACCGGCCAGAAATATGCCTGCATCGCGGTCACGGACACAGGCTGCGGCATTCCCGAGGAAATGTTCGACCAGCTGTTTGATCCGTTCTACTCCACCAAGTTTACCGGTCGAGGCATGGGCTTATCTGTTGTGCTTGGCATTGTTCGGGCGCACCAAGGGGTGGTTACCGTGGAAAGCCAGGTGGGTCGCGGCAGCAGTTTTCGAGTCTATTTGCCTATCATCGAGAAGGCGATCCGGAAGAAAATAACGCCTGCCGTTGTTCACAAGCACCCGCTCGGCCACGGCACCATTCTTGTTGTGGAAGATGTGCCGCTTATTCGAGAAATTGTTGCCGCCATGCTCAAAACGCTAGGCTACACGGTTCTTCAAGCCGAAGACGGCGTGCAGGCATTGGAACTCTTCGATCAGCACCAGGAAGACATTGTGTGTGTCATCAGTGATATTGTCATGCCCAGAATGAATGGATGGGAAACCCTGGAGGCCGTGCGCCGCCGATCCCCCGGTATTCCGGTGATCTTTGCCAGCGGTTACACGGAAGCGCAACTGATGGAAGAAAGCCATGACGAGATGCCGGACGTCTATCTCGAAAAACCGTTTCAGTTTGCCAAGCTTCGAAACGCTCTGGCCAGCGTTCTCTCCCCAAAAGCGGCAAACGGATCTCTCTCAACCAGGTAAGCCACCGGGTTTGCCGGTGGCCTCTCAAAGTTTAACTGCTTATCGCTCTCGCATTCTTGCTAAGCATAAAAGTATGAATAGACAGCATATTAGCTTGGATTGCTCGAGGCTGCCGCTTTGTTTAAGTCAATATCGGCAAACAGTACGCGGCTTGCTTCAGCCACCATATCCGAGCATTCTCAAGCCTGGCGTTTCCACAAATCCATCGGCGTAACTTCATGCTCCGTATCCTTTCTTCTTCCTGGTGAGTTTGATGCATTTTGCCTGGCTGGGGCAGCAGCTTCCTGTTATACAGGCTTCCTTGTTTGTCTTGATCTGCTCAACTTGAGCGTGGCAGAGCACATTTCCCGATACCGCATCAGATTCAGTGCACTTCGATTGTGTCTAATTGTCCCCGGCGACCAACGCAATGAAAATAAAGAACATTTTGAAGTTCCCCTCGCAAAACGACAGTTTTCCCTTTTTCAAGGAAATCCTGGAAAACGGCTACCATGTTTTCAGCATGGAAAACGCGAAACTGCCTGATTATTACCCGAACAAATTCCCTAACTACCCTGGTGTCGATCTCCAGCACCTCCATATTGGCGATGTGGTCACCATCCGGGTCTTTTTCCGGATAGGCGCCGCTAAGAATGTCCCTGCCGATGGCGGCTATCTGGACCTGGAGGTGGAGCATATTGAAGGCGAGACCGTGTCTGGCGTGATTCTAACCCACTTGCCCAGGGAATTGCCGCTCCAGGCAGGAGATTCGTTGGAAATCTATCCCGATGAATTGTTGTATAAAGCGCAGAGAACAGAGCACTGACATGGAATTGAAAACCAATCAGGCGGCACTCATCCTCGAAGCCGCCGGCGACGGCGAAATCATCGTGGAGATTGAATCTCCGGACATGAGCGGATTTTCCATCCCTGCCTTGTATGCAGCTAGGGTTAACGTCACATCCTCCTTGCAGCTGTCGAGCAGGAAACGCTGGTCTCTGGTGCCGCCAACGATGTTTTCCCGGGGGCAAAAGGGTCTGTATTCTGGAGTTCCTTGGCCGTCGCCGGCATCAATCGTGGACTCCTGGGAATTATGCAGTCAGAAGCTGGAGTCTAGTGGTATCAAGTAGTGCAAAGCGCCAAGGGATGTGGCTTCTTGCCGCTTGCTGCCCGGCTTGCTTTTCTTTATCTCTCACCCCAGATGCCTGACCAGGAGCCGAAACACTATGCTGCCCACCCATCCCCAGATCATAGCCGGCGAATTGCATATCAGGTCCGAGCAGGTGCAAACCGTTGCCACCCTGCTGGATGACGGCGCGACGATTCCCTTTCTTGCCCGTTATCGCAAAGAAGCCACCGGCTCGCTTGACGAGGTCCAACTCACCGCTATTCGTGATCGCAGGAATGAACTGGCTGATTTGGACAAACGCCGTTCAGCTATCCTTGCTTCGCTGGGCGAACGCGATCTGTTGCACGCCGACCTGCTGCAGGCGGTCAACGCTGCTGCTGATCTTGCTGCCCTGGAAGATATCTATCTGCCCTACCGTCCCAAACGAAGAACCAGGGCGCACATAGCCAAGGAAAAAGGCCTGGAGCCCTTGGCAAAAATGCTCTTTGCGCAGAAGACGCAGCCCGTCGAGCCCGAAGCGTTTGTCAACCCGGACAAGGAGGTGGCAACGATTGCGGAGGCTCTGGAGGGTGCCCGCGATATCATTGCGGAATGGATCAGCGAAGATGCGCCCATCCGCGCCCGTCTCCGCTCTCTTTTTCACCGCAAAGCAGTGCTCACCGCCACCGTGGTGAAAAACCAGGAGGAGAAGGGCAGTAAATTCAGGGATTATTTTAATTGGCAGGAGCCGGTGTGCAAGGTGGCTGGCCATCGATTGCTGGCCATGCTCCGGGGTGAGCAGGAAAAAGTCCTGAGCCTCTCTTTTCGCCCTCCCGAGCCTGACTCGTTGGAGCTCCTGTCCGGGCACTTTGTTCGCGCCAAGAATTTTTCCGGACAACAGGTGGCCCTTGCCGTGGCAGAGAGCTATAAACGGCTGCTCGCTCCTTCCCTGGAAAATGAGCTGCGCGGCGATTTGAAAAAACAGGCGGACGTGGAAGCGATCACTGTTTTTTCACAAAATCTGCGCGAATTGCTGCTGGCTGCCCCGCTGGGACAAAAGCGGACCATGGCCCTGGATCCCGGGTTTCGGACCGGGGCAAAATTGGTCTGTCTGGGCAGACAGGGAGAACTGCTGCATTACACCACTATTTATCCGGCGTTGTCGCGAAAACAACAGGAAGACGCCGCGCACTCGGTGGTTCAGCTCTGTCAGCGCTACCAGATTGAGGCCATCGCCATCGGCAACGGCACCGCAAGCCGGGAGACGGAAGCCTTTGTTCGCGCCTTAGAACTCCCGCCGGAAGTGGTGATCACCATGGTCGATGAAAGCGGCGCCTCCATTTATTCCGCCTCGGAGGTTGCCCGCGCTGAGTTCCCCGGCCACGACATCACGGTCCGGGGTGCCGTTTCCATCGGAAGAAGACTGCAGGACCCCTTGGCGGAACTGGTCAAGCTTGACCCGAAGGCAATCGGTGTCGGTCAGTATCAGCATGACGTCAACCAGAAAGCGCTCAAACAGAGCCTGGAAGATGTGGTGATCAGCTGCGTCAATAAAGTAGGGGTTGAAGTGAACAGCGCCAGCAAGGAACTTCTCGCCTTTGTTTCCGGACTGGGGGAAACGCTGGCAGCCAATATCCTTGCCTACCGCAGTGAACATGGTCCTTTTACCGAGAGACGGCAGCTGCTGCAGGTGCCGCGGCTTGGCAAAAAAGCCTTTGAGCAGTGCGCTGGTTTTTTGCGTATTCATGATGGTGAAAATCCTCTCGATCGTTCAGGCGTTCACCCTGAGCGTTACGGCATCGTCAAGCAAATGGCCAAGGATTGCGGGTGCACGGTGGCGGCGCTCATGCAGGATGCAGCGCAGCGGCACCACATTCAACTCGACCGCTATGTTAATGAGGAGGTCGGCTTGCCGACTTTGCAGGACATCATGGCCGAACTCGGCAAACCGGGGCGCGATCCACGGCAATCCTTTGCGGCCTTTGCCTTTGCCTCGGGGATTGAGAAGCTGGAAGATCTGGAAATTGGCATGCGCCTTCCCGGTATTGTTACCAATGTGACCAAATTTGGGGCCTTTGTGGATATTGGCGTGCATCAGGATGGCCTTGTCCATATCAGTCAGCTGGCCGACCGCTATGTCAAAGATCCGGCGGAAGTGGTCAAGGTGCGGCAGCAGGTACAGGTGCGGGTGCTTGAAGTGGATGCCAAGAGGGGGCGGATTGCGCTTTCCCTGCGTGATACCTGATTCTCGACAAACGGCTGACTGGAGGTGCGACCTCCGCGGTCTCTGAGCAGTACACGGCTTGCAACCGAACAAGGAGTGCCTGCCGGACCCTATTCTGCCGTATATTTTCCCTGGATTTTCCTCTTTTTCGCCCAATATTCGGCCAGAAAATTGATCTAGATCAAACAAAAAAATGATTTTCCGGTTTAAATGGCCTCATCAGCGTTTTCCGCCACTTCAAAGAAAGGGTTGCCAATGAGCGAGACAAACTCCACTTGCTGTACCGCGATAGACATTTCCGAATCGGATGTAATCGCGGCCATGAAGAAGATCCAGGGATTCATCGATATCAGTCCGGGAGACTTCCGCGAGGTGTTCCAGGTCGCTTACACCCATGCTCTGCAGCGAATCAAAAATTCGCTCACTGCGCAGGATATCATGACCCAGCCGGTGCGCTGTGTCGAGTTGGATATGGATGTGATCCAGGCGGCGACCTTTTTGGCGGACAAGCGATTTTCCGGGGCTCCGGTGATCGATGCTGCCGGGAAAATCGTCGGCGTCCTTTCGGAGAAGGATTTTCTCGCCAAGATGGGCCTGGGCCAATCGGCCTCCTTCATGCAGATTGTTGCCCATTGCCTCAATAACAGCGGCTGCATGGCCACCTCGCTGCGCAATCATTCTGTTGAGGAAATCATGACCGCACCGGCAATCACCGCTGGGCCGGAGACGACGGTGGGCGCGATTTCGGCCCTGTTCGTCGACAAGCGGATCAATCGTCTACCCATCGTCGATCCCGAGGGACGACCTCTAGGCATCGTCACCCGCACCGACCTCGTCCAATCTTATTGTCTCACCCGCTAGAGGCCGATGCCATGAACAACTTCCTGCAAAAAATGCGCGGTGACGGTCAAAGTCCTCCAGGGGTGAGCCTTACCGAGGTCTGCTGGTCCTGGATCGGCAGTTTTCTCGGTATAGCGGCAGTGGCCCTGCTGCACTACAAGTTGGTTGACCAGCAAGGACTGATGCTGCTCCTTGGGTCGTTCGGCGCCTCGGCCGTGCTGATTTACGGAGCTGTCCGCAGTCCCCTGGCGCAGCCGAGAAATTTGCTCGGTGGCCATATTCTCTCCGCGATCGTCGGGGTGACGGCATTCCAGTGGCTGGAGGCTTTCCCCTGGCTGGCGGCGGCGGTCGCGGTTTCGACCGCGATTGCCCTAATGCATCTCACCAAAACCCTCCATCCCCCGGGAGGCGCCACGGCGCTGATCGCGGTGATTGGCGGCGAAAGCGTGCACAAACTGGGCTATCTTTATGTGGTGATGCCGGCAGCCCTGGGGGCCTGTGTCATGCTGGCCATTGCCTTGATTGTCAACAACATCCCGAGCACCAGAAAATACCCTGAGTTCTGGTTGTAAAAGAACGCAACTCCGGTGAGCCGCTCTTTTTTTCTCCCAAATAGGCTATTATTTCATTGAGGGATGCCAACGAGGCCTTATTGTTGAAGGATATGTACTGCGGACTTGGGCCAAGGAACACCGTCGAACACGACACTAACATCAGAAGAGGAGGAGTGGCATGTTTTGTAACCAGTGTGAACAGACCGCCAAGGGAACCGGATGCACCATCGCCGGAGTATGCGGCAAGAACGAAGACGTTGCCGATCTGCAGGATCTGCTGATTCATACCCTGCAGGGGCTGGCCCTCTATGCCCGGGAAGGACGCAAGCTGGACATCGTCGATGAGGCCATTGATCTCTTCACCTATGAGGCGATTTTCTCCACCCTGACCAATGTCGATTTCGATCCGGACCGCTTTGTGGTCCTGATCAACAAGACCGTCGAGTTGCGCGAGGCAATGAAGGCCAAGGTGGCGGCGGCCGGCGGCACCACCGACTTCACCGAGGCCCCGGCCACCTTTATCCCGGCCGGCTCGGTGGCGGAACTGACCGCGCAGGGCAAGGCCCTCAATCTGATCGAGAATCTGGATAGCGACATCAATATCCGCTCCCTGAAGCAGACCCTGTTGTACGGCTTGAAGGGCATCGCCGCCTATGCCGATCATGCCGCCATCCTCGGCCAGAAAGACCCGGCCATTGCCGCCTTCTGCTACGAGGCCCTGGCCATCCTCCTTGTTCCTGGTCTGACCGTGGAGCAGTGCGTACCCGTGGCCATGAAGGCCGGCGAGATCAATCTGCGCGCCATGGAATTGCTCGATGCCGCCAACACAGGCACCTACGGCCATCCGGTGCCGACCCCGGTGCCGCTTGGCCATCGCCCGAACAAATGCATCCTGATCTCCGGCCACGACCTCCACGATCTGGAGCTGCTCTTGAAGCAGACCGAGGGCAAGGGCATCGACATCTACACCCACGGCGAGATGCTGCCCTGCCACGGCTATCCCGAGCTGAAGAAATATCCCCATTTCTACGGCCATTTCGGCACCGCCTGGCAGAATCAGCACAAGGAATTCCCCAATTTTCCCGGCCCGATCCTCTTTACCACCAACTGCATCCAGAAGCCGCGCGACGACTACCAGGACCGGGTCTTCACCAACGGCCTGGTCGGTTGGCCCAGGGTGAAACATATCAGCAATAAGGACTATTCGGCGGTGGTGGCCATGGCCCTGGCCATGCCGGGTTTCACCGATACGGTCGACAACGGCCAGGTCCTGGTCGGGTTTGGCCGCAACGCGGTGCTCGGCGTGGCCGATAAGGTGATCGAGGCGGTGAAATCGAAGGCGATCCGCCATTTCTTCCTGGTGGGCGGCTGCGACGGCGCCAAGCCGGGCCGCGATTACTTCACCAGGTTCGTCGAGCAGGTGCCCAAGGACTGCGTGGTGCTGACCCTGGCCTGCGGCAAGTTCCGCTTTTTTGACCAGCAACTGGGCGATATCGGCGGCATCCCGCGCCTGTTGGATGTGGGGCAGTGCAACGATTCCTATTCGGCGATCCAGATCGCGCTGGCCC
>Ga0074193_1003401_pt1 | contig 11769 bp, 9 predicted proteins | sample EPASupsiteHSE605_FD_64523 | JGI IMG/M metagenome (GOLD analysis project Ga0074193, IMG submission 64523) | Bioremediated contaminated groundwater from EPA Superfund site, New Mexico - Sample HSE6-05 | ecosystem: Environmental > Aquatic > Deep subsurface > Groundwater > Contaminated ...
GGGTGTGCAGCTCTTGCTGCAGAGTTAATCAAGGAAGTAAAAGCTGTCCACTGGCTTGATCTTGGAATGCCTGAAGCTGTCTGGGTGCTCAGAGTGGAAGAATTCGGGCCGCTTATTGTAGGGATTGATACAAAAGGAAAGGACATTTTTGCCGAGGTAAGGGAAAAAGCTCAAAAACAGCTTGAAAAGCAGGGATAAGTTCCTAAATGGCTTGAAAAACGCAGAACAAATATTAAAAGGCTTTAGAAACAGAATAAACTATTAAAAGACTTTTGAAACAGAACAAATTATCAAAAGGCTTGAAAAGTAGTGGTAAGTCTAGTATTTTTTCATTCGCTGGCAGCAGGGATTGAGGTGACAGAAACATATCACCTGGTCTTTGCCTCAATCTCGAATAGGCTGCCGGATAGCAGGTTCAGGGAGAAGGTTTGCAGAATTTTAAGATATTTCGGAGCCATGTTTTTACTTATAATCATTTTCAAGCTGCCTTAAGGCTTTTACAAGAGACTCCATTTTTCTGACAATGATTTTCCCGAGAAGGGAAAGCTCATATATCTTTTTCTCCTGAATCACGAGCCCATTTTCTTTTAGTTTTTTAAGCTGGGGGAGAATCGCAACCGAGTTTGTATCAAGCTCATTATTAATCTCTTCAACTGTTCGGGGCTTTTCTTTGAGTAGAAGAAGAAGATCGGTTCTTTTTTCGGAAGATAAAAGAATTGTGATCAGGTTAGATCTCATTATTCCTACTGCAAAAACTGTGGATATATACTTTTTCATTCTCAATATTGTTATAATTATTGTTACTGTTACTGTTACTGTTACTGTTAATGTTAATGTTAATGTTAATGTTAATGTTAATGTTAATGTTAATGTTAATGTTAATGTTACTGGTATTATTGTTATTTCCTGACAAAAGGACTTAAGGGTTTTAATTGACAGAAAGATCCTGTTTTTTAGTATATTTATCATGGAAATAGATAAACAGGTCTTTACCCTGAATAAGGCGTGTCAAAAAGAGAGTAAAATGTATTTCAAGCTCACATCATTCTGTTTCCATCCAGGAAACCCAGAAATTAAAGAAGGAGCAGGAAGGCGTAAATTTTTTTCATTACTTAAGAATATACTTAAGAATAATATCTCTGCCACCTGCACCTTCGCTCGTTAATCTGTTCTAAATGCTCCCCTTACACCCGGTAACATTATATAAATGAGAACGAGGGCATTCACAAGAACTGACAAGTTTACATCGTACCATGTACCTCCTGTAACCAGTACTACAAAGTCAATGCACAGGTTGAATATCGTAATAACAGCCAGAAATATCCAGGCTTGATGGTCCATCTGCCAGAGCATCTGAGCCAGCCACACCCATATGTAAGCGAGCAGGCCGTACAGCAGTGCATACCAGAGACTGAAAATACGACCTTCAATTACCCCTAAAAAAGGCAAAAAGCCGAGAAATCGAAGCATTACAATAGCGTTTAAAAATGCCAGAACAATAGCTATAAAGGCCAGTATAGTGACACCAATAGGTCTTTCCATACTCAAATTTCTCCTTCCTGTTCTGTGATAGCCTGTGTCAGGTTCTCATTCTTAGTCCCCAGATAAGTGACCCGATTCCCCCGATAATAAGGAAAAAGCCGAATATCCATGGCAAAAATAGGGCTCCCACCAGAGAATTGGTTAGAAGAAGCAGACCTAAAATTACGGTAAGGATACCGATGATTCCTATTCCCCATCCTCCTCCTTTAAGCGCCAGGGCAATTTTCACTATCCCATTGATAATAGCCCATACTCCTATGAAAATAACAAATAGTGTAAGGACTATGAAAGGACTGTAGATTGGGTACGTTAGTATAACAACTCCTGCAATAATACTCAGGATACCCGAAAGCAATTTCCATACCCTATTCCCCGAAAATATAAACGCTCCTATGACAGAAAGAATTCCTTCTGCTAGCCAGAAAATACCAAGAATCTGTACAAGAAAGATAGTGGTTGCTGCAGGCCTGTATAAGAGGAATAAGCCTACAAGGATAGCAATGATCCCTTCCAGAAGAACTACCCACCAGGGCACCTGCAGTATTTCATACTCAATATTATAATCAGATTCAATTGATTGTCCAGTAATATCAGCTGGTTGTTCCATATAGTCCATCTCCCCCAACATTTATGCTTCAACCATACTTTCTGTGGCCAGAATATAAATGCAAACAGAGATAAGGAGGTATCGTTTATCCTGATAGAGACTTTCACGTTTCTGGATGACCTATTTGCACTTAGGAACAGCCAGAGTTGAAGAGAACGTAACCTTCTCCCTCAGCACACTTGACCACAGACAAAGTAGTAGTATATTAATTATATACAAGTTATTAAATATAAATAAACTTATTATTAATTTTTAAAAAACTTTTTAGTTAAAAATAAAAGTTTGATAACAATATAGACTCAGTACCAAAATCCAGTGATGAATGTAAAATTCAAAATCACAGATTCTGTAATTTGTCACAATCCTTGTGATACAACTTAATGATTAACGCCGTTAGATATCGAATATTGATTTGATGAAAACCGAATTTTCTTGTTAATTCAGATTTCAATCAAAAATGCAAAAATCAATGGATTTTGAATCAGAATCACAATATACGAAAAAATAAATAAAAGATAAAACAGGTAAACAAAGAAGCAGGAAAAAAGGAATCAAGTGAACAAAAAAACAGGTAAATAAGGAAGCAAGTAAACAAAGAAGCAGGTAAATAAGGAAGCAAGTAAACAAAGAAACAGGTAAATAAGGAAGCTGTTTAAATAGGATCCCATCATCCAGAGGATAAGTAATGAATCCAATAGATCAACGGGATATTCCCCTTTATATATACCATGCCGGGCAGTGTGACCCGAAAAAGTGCACCGGAAGAAAATTGGCTCGCTTTGACCTTGCTCGTCTTTATGACAGGATATCAAGGCTTCCAAGTTTAGCAATCCTTCTTGACCCTACTGCAGAAAAAGCTCTCTCTCCCGCCGACAATTACAAAAAAGGGATCATCGTACTCGATTGTTCCTGGGAAGAAGTAGAAAGGGTTTTTCCCGAACTTACTAAATTAAACCTTGAGCACAGGGCCCTTCCTTATTTGCTTGCAGGCAATCCTGTTAATTTCGGAAGGCCCTTCAAACTCAATTCAGCTGAAGCTTTTGCAGCAGCTCTATACATTCTGGGGCACAAAGAACAGGCTGAAAAAGTCCTCTCCAAGTTTAACTGGGGGCACAGCTTTCTTGAACTCAATCAGGAACCTCTTGAAGAGTATGCAACCGCAAAGAACAGTACTGAGATCGTGGAAATGCAGAGTCACTACTTCTAATTCTCTGTTTTCCATTAGCTCTGACTATTCGTTTTCCATTAGCTCTGACTATTCGTTTTCCATTAGCTCTGACTATTCACTGTCCATAATCTCTTAATTTTCACTTTTCATCACTTTTGACTGTCTATTATCTCTAATTACTCCCAAAAGCTAGCAAATTAAGACTTACTCAAAAAAAGATACTCGTAAAAGACTTGATATGAATACATAGGATGTCTGTGCAATGAAAGTACCGGTGAATGCAGAGGCAAGAAAACAGATAGGAGTTATAGGTGCAGGTGATTGCGGCAGCGAGGTAAGGGCTCTTGCAGAAAGGGTGGGAAGAGAGATAGCAAAAAGAGGGGCTGTTCTGCTCTGCGGAGGTCTGGGCGGAGTTATGGAGGCTGCTGCATACGGCGCAAAGAAGGAAGGAGGAATAACCCTGGGAATTTTGCCCGGAACCCTAAGAGAAGAAGCAAATCTCTGGATAGATATTGCAGTTGTTAGCGGAATGGGGCATGCCAGAAATGCTCTTATAGCGCAATCATCGGATGCATTAATTGCAGTTAACGGAGAATATGGAACACTTTCGGAGATAGCTCTTGGTCTGAAGATGGGAAAACCTGTAGTCGTGCTTGAACCAGGCTGGAAAATCGAAGGCGTTCACAGGGTAAAAAATCCGGAAGAAGCCGTAGAACTTGCTTTCAAGCTGACTGAAGAGAAAAAGTCCTTTAAGGTAAGTACTAAGGAAAAATTCTAAGAAATAGCTATTAAAAATCTCAACTGAGAAAAATTTGAAAAAATAAAGTATTTAAAGGCCAACCGGAAATGTATCTCATAGAGAGTGGTATCTCATAGAAAATCGTATATCTCATAGAAAATCGTATATCTCATAGAAAATCGTATATCTCATAGAAAATCGTATCCAACAGAGAATTTGTGAAGAGGAAAATGAACAAATGGGTAGAAAAGTTTAACGGGTATAGGAAGTCTCCTGAAGGGGCAGATGAAGAGCTTTGAGCCTAATTATAGTTACGGATGACAGCTTATTTTAAGATTTAATCCAAAAATATATATTGGAAAAGGAAACTTCAAAGAATTAGGAGGCAGGCTTTGTCTCAGACTGGAAGGAGTTTTGGGGTACGCTAGTATTCCTCCATAAAATTAAAAAATTATACCGGAGTTTTAAATGCACCTTATTGTAACGGAAAAAAATATAGCAGCAAGGAGGATAGCTGCAATTCTGGCTCCAAAGAACCCGAAGAAGGATAGAGTCAGTGGAGTAGACGTATACCGGTATGAGATTGTGTCCGATGAAGAGAAGCAGGAGACTGTAGTTATAGGGCTGTCGGGCCATATCGTAGGGATCGATTTTCCCAAAGAGTACAATAACTGGCAGAAAGTAGAGGCTAAAACCCTTATCGACGCCGACATAATAACAACTCCTATCAACCGGAAGATTGTAACTGCCCTTAGAAGCCTGGGAAAGGAAGCAAACAGGGTTACAATTGCTACTGACTACGATCGGGAAGGAGAACTGATAGGAGTCGAGGCCCTCAATATCATAAAACAGGTGAATCCGAATGTTCCTTTTGACCGGGTGCGCTACAGCGCAATAACCCCAAAGGCAATAGAGGCCGCATTTTCAAATGCAACAGATGTTGATTTTAATCTCGCGGATGCAGGTCATTCCAGGCAGGTCATTGACCTTGTCTGGGGTGCAGCCCTTACTCGTTATATTTCTCTTGCCGCAGGCAGGCTTGGAAAGATGTTCCTTTCTGTGGGCAGGGTACAGTCGCCAACTCTTTCTCTTATTGTTGACAGGGAAAAAGAGAGGAATATTTTTGTCCCTACTCCTTATTGGGAGATCCATGTAGAACTCCAAAATGCAGAAGGAGAAACCTTCTCGGCTCAACACTCAACTCGCCGTTTCCTGGATAAAAAGGAGGCAACAAAAGTCTTCAAGAAACTGGTGAAACAGGCCAAATTAAAAGAAATTGAAAAAGGGAAAAAGACTGACCAGCCCCCAACTCCTTTTAATACCACAGGTTTCATAAGCGCAGCAAACTCAATCGGGCTCAGTCCTGCAAATGCGATGCGCATAGCTGAAGCTCTCTATACCAATGGTTATATTTCGTACCCCAGAACCGACAATACGGTTTATCCCGATACTCTTGACCTGAGAGCGCAGATTGAGATTTTCAAAGAAGGTCCCTTTAAAGAATACGCAGATGTCCTGCTTGGGAAAGCCGAACTCATTCCTACACGAGGAAAAAAGGAAACTACCGACCATCCTCCTATTTTTCCAGCTTCCCTTGCAAAAGAGGCTGATTTGAAAGAAGAAGAGTGGAAAGTCTATGAACTTGTAGTCAGGCGCTTTTTTGCAACCTTTGCAGGGCCAAGCGAATGGGAGACTATGCGCTTGAAACTCGACATCAACGGAGAAGAGTTCAGGGCAAACGGAGCAAGGCTTGTAGAGCCTGGCTGGAGATGGTACTATCCTTACAATGCGCCTGAAGACAGGTTGTTCCCTGAACTTCATGAAGGCGATTCTCTGAAGGTTATAAACAAAGAGATGCCGGATAAAGAAACCCAGCCTCCAGGCCGTTACGGGCAGGGAAGACTTATTAATATTATGGAAGAGCTCGGGCTTGGAACAAAAGCAACGCGGCATGAGATTATCAGCAAGCTTTATTCCAGGGCTTACATCCACGGAAATCCTGTGCAGCCTACGAATACATCTTTTGCAGTAATGGATACTCTTGAAAAGTATTCCCCTACTATTACAAAACCTGACATGACACAACTGCTTGAAGAAAATATGGACCGGATTGCTGAGGGTAAGATCAAAGAGTCTGCTGTTCTTGAAGAGTCGCGGGAGATATTAAAGCAGGTCTTCTCGGAACTCGATAAAAACCGGGAAAAAATCGTGGAATCTCTCCAGGCAGGCCTCAGGGAAGATAAAATCATAGGCATCTGCTCAGGCTGCGGAAACGAGCTTATAATCCGACGTTCGAAAAGGGGAGGCCGTTTTATAGGCTGCAACAATTATCCGAACTGTACTTTTTCCCTTCCTCTGCCCAGAAGCGGACAGATTATAGTTACCGACAAGGTCTGTGAAACTCACGGCCTGCACCATATCCGTATAATCAACGCAGGAAAACGGCCCTGGGACCTTGGCTGCCCTCAGTGCAATTTCATTGAATGGCAGAAAACCCAGCAGGAAGAACAGGCTCAGCTGCCCAAAAAAGAAAGGCCAAAATCGATTACGGACCTCGAAGGCGTTGGAAAAGCCACAGCAGGAAAACTGGAAGAAGCCGGAATTACAAGCGTGGAAGCCCTGGCAGAAGCCGACCCTGTAGAGCTTGCAAAAATAATAAAGACCAGCGTGAAGAAGGTCAAAAGCTGGCAGGTTTCATGCAACGGTACTGTTGAAGGCAACAGCACGGTTAAGGACAACTGTACAGCTGAGGACGCATGAAAATAGTCCTCACTGACGTCAGCTTTTCGATTTTGCCTGTTACTATATAATTGATGTTACTATATAATTGATGTTACTATATAATTGATATATCTGGTAAAAGTAGACGGTTGGAGAGTTTACCTAAGTTCTGACCCCTATAACCTTACTCTCCATCCATGACGTTTTTATTACGCTCGACGAAGGAGAGCGGTTTTTACCTGAAAAGAGAAAAAGAAGAAATTGGCAAATAGTAATCTACTTCTTTTGTACTACCTTTTACTACTGTTCCAGGCTTCTCTTTTGTTTTTCTCCTTGCTTCAAGTGTGTCTACTTCTTTAACATGAAAATGCTTGAAATAATTTCCATTTATTTGTGCCAGTTATTCAGAATTTAATTTTCGTGTGAAATGTGATCAGATACATAGATTGTTCTATATAATCTGACAAAATGTAGTAGTTTTAGGGGAAAACTATTGCATTTATGAGGTCTGTTCTTTCGTATCCTGCTCGATATGACTCAGAAAGCAACCTGTTTAGATGAAGGATATTTCACAAGCCATTTCTCACCTGAATGCGCCAGCCCGTAGACGATCTTACTGCACATTCTCCATTATCGAACCATGCGCATTGTTCTTCAAGGCATGTTGCAAAGTCGGGTGCTCTGTTTCCTATGGGAGAATTAGGACGCAGTGGACATAATTTTGTCATCTTAGTTCAACTCCTTGTAATACAAAACTGATATAATATGTTTATACTGTGGTCAACAGATAAGATCTTTTCTCTGGAGTCTGGTCAAAACAGAAATCTTACCCGAAAACTTGCCTGTTATTGTCAGCCTGTATGTGGATTCGTTATTTCTCTTTGTTGTCTTGAAACCATGCGTATACTCTGATTACTAGTGTTTCGATTCCAAAATAGATTCTTTACTTCCTGGGAAAATTCATGATCTCAGGTTCTATTCAAAAGTCAAATTTTATGAGCCTATTTCGGAATCGCCCCAGTAGGGCGGTTAAATCGCAGCTCTGGTGAGTATCAAACCTGATCTGCTACGATCTCCTTCGTCGAGCGGTCTTTACCTGAAAAGAGAGAAAAAAGAATATATTAAGAAAATAGGAAGTGTTTACAAAACCATAGAACTGTTTCTAAGTTCAAATAATGTGTTTTATAACTTGCAGCGCCGTTCGCAAACCACCTTCGATAAAACCCTGAAAATCCGAGTAAGCTTCACCACATACATGGACATTTTTATTTAACATTGGCGAATCCTGTAATGAGAACGCAGTTAACTCTTTTATTGCCTCTTCAGTACGGACGCCAGCTTTCCAGATATGACAACCCGCTTCAAATGGTTCACGGCTCCAGTCCCTTATGCCGAAACAACTTATTAGTTCAGCCTCTGCTTCTATATCTTCAACGTCTGTATTGTCAGGATTTGACCGTAGATATTGAAGGTAGCCTTCAACAAGACGTTTATCGAGATTTAGTTCTGCCTTTAGATGTTCCGGTTGCCGTACAAATGGCATCCAGTAGCGCATACTTGGCGGGTCACCGTAAACCATTACAATCCCACATTTTCGGTTCCCATCTTTCCTGAAGGCGTAATGGATTTCCCTTGCTGGAGTGGATGAAGCTCTTGTCTGTGGCGGTGTGAGTTCGTTCCACCATGGGTTCTTATTAACAAAAAAACATTTTACCAGCGGAACAGGAATTACAGAATCTATCAGTTCTCCAATACATTCAGGTAACTGAGGACGAAGTTGCATCAGAGGACAACGAGGTAATGCAAGCACAACATGCTTTGCCAGTACTTTAACTACATTATTTTCAGTTTTATTGCCAATCTCATTTTCAGTCTCATTTTCAGTCTCATTTTCAGTCTCATTTTCAGTCTCATTTTCAGTCTCATTTTCTGTCTTATTTTCAGTCTTATTTTCAGTCTTATTTTCAGCCTTATTTTCAGCCTTAAATTCCAGTAAAACTCTTCCATCAGGCTGGGAAAAAAGAGCTGTTAACCTGTGATTAAGATGTAACGAGCCTGGGAGTTCAGGTCCAGAGTCCAATTTACGGACTAACTCCTGAACCAGAGACTCAGTACCCTGTTTTATGCCAACCAGTTCATCGTCAGGATGCAGTCCGCGCAGCCAGAAAATAATCCATTCTGCTGCATTGGGGTTAAAATGAATAAGATGGTAGAAAGTCCCATAATAGACGATCTTATTCACTGCACGGTAGCTAAGAACAAGACTGAGTGCGTTCCAGAAGCCTATCTCGTAGAGATATTTTCCGTTGTAACTCGCCTTATTACGTACATAGCTGTAATACTCCTCGTCAAGAGTAGCCCACCATACTCGGTGCCTGGGGTCATTAGGGTCGTCCATATCTCCATTGCTTGCATTTAACAGGCGTAAAATTCCCAGTTTCAATAGCTCAAGTGTTGTCAATTTACTCCCAGAGCATTTACCTCCGGATTCGTCAAAAGTTAAATCAAAAAGAGAATCAGGATCTTTTGCCGCTGTATATGGTACGAAAGGTTTTGTCTCCAGACCAAGTTCGGCTATGAGATCCATAAGTAGGGGCTGCGCAAGCTTCTCAAACCGCATTGGACCATATTCTGCTAAAAACCCACCCATTTCCACAGTCTCAATTCGGCCTCCAAACCGACCTGTAGCTTCAAACAGAGAAACGGTATGGTTAGCACCTTTTACCTGTTTTAGTTTGTAACAGGTATAAAGACCTGTGATGCCTCCCCCTACTATAACTGTATCAGAACTTATGATATCAGGCACTCTATCTCTCCCCATCTCTCCAATTCATTTAAACTGCTCTTCACTTTTTGTAGGCCAGGTGCAATTTTTCAGTTTTTGCAGACCATGTGTAATTTTCCAGTTTGAAAGTGACATTCTGTAGCAGTAAATACAGAAAATGGAACTCTGTCTTTCTCGATATGGTTAGTAAGTCTTCTGTAAAAAATTAGTTATATTTCTTTTCAGTTCTAATTGATCGCTTTATTTTAGCTATGTAATCACCTTTATTTTAGCTATGCATAACTATAATTTTTACAGACTTTTGATCTCGCAGCAGAACTGAATATGAAATGAATAGTCTTATCTTACTATCTGTAAAATATATAACTGCTATAAATGCTTTCGAATCCCGATTTCTAAACCCAAACCATAGTAACAGAGTAACAAATTCTTTGCAGCTTTTTACATCTTCACTATTATATTATTGTGATTATCATATTAGGATTATCATATTAGGATTATCATATTAGGATTATCACAGTGCTATTTTTACTGGTTTTAGGTCTCACCTTAAAACTCAAAGCTTCTCTCAAAATTTGAATAAATACTTGACGCGAAATAACCAAACTGAACTTTACTTTTTGAAGAGTGACTGCAGTTGAGAACAACCAGTGAACCACCTGAAATAATAAAATAAACAAAATTATTGAGAACCAAGCTTATTAAACTATTAAGCTTAATAATTTAATAAGCTTAATAAATCCGATAGAATTTTTTAAATTTAATAAATTCATAAATTTTCAAGAGGTTTTATTCTGGAACTTACCTTTAAAGGCGGATGCAGGGAAGTAGGACGTTCGGGTTTGCTCGTAAATGGGGAAGTCTTGCTCGATTACGGGATAAAAACAGGGGACATTCCAGAGTATCCTCTTAATAGCATGGAACCGAAAGTCGTGCTTATTTCCCACGGGCACCTCGATCACTGCGGAGCTGTCCCCAACCTGATGTATCAGAATCCTGAGTTTTTCATGACCCCTCCTACTGCAGAATTTACTTTTCTGCTTGGAAGAGATACCCTGAAACTTGCAGAAAGTACACTGTCAGGAGTATCACCTTTTGATCCCGATGACCTCCAGAAGCTTGCCAGGCGAACACAAAAAATCGATTATGACAAGCCTTTCAAAAGTCATGGATACAGAATCTGTTTTTACAACGCAGGTCATATTCCTGGAGCATCCGGAGTCTTCCTTGAATCGGAATCAGGAGAAAGCCTGTTTTATACCGGAGATTTCAACCTTAAGGAAACAAGGCTTGTGCCCGGTGCAGCTGAATTTCCCGAGGCCGATACTCTGGTTCTCGAGAGTACGTATTTTGGGGAAGAACATATCCCGCGAAAAGAGACTGAGGAGAGGTTTATCGAATCAGTCCTTAGCACTGTTGATAGGGGAGGAACTGCCCTTATACCTGCCTTTGCAATAGGCAGGACCCAGGAGATACTTATGCTGCTTGATGCCCACGGAATTCAGGCATATGTGGACGGCATGGGCAGGGATGTATACAAGATTCTTAAAAAATATCCTGAGTATCTTAAAGATCCCAAGCTTCTTGATCGAGCTTTCGGACGTGCCATTCCCGTAAAAGACCAGCAGAGGGACTCAGTCCTTAAAGAGCCTTCCGTCATTGTTACTACAGCCGGGATGCTGAACGGAGGGCCTGTACTTTATTACCTGAGCCGGCTTTACAAAGACCCCAAATCAAAAGTCTTGCTTACAGGCTACCAGGTTGAAGGTACAAACGGCAGGCTGGCCCTTGATCACAGGTTTGTCGAGACCAGAGGAGATATCCTCACACTCAAGCCCAGAGTGGAACAGTACGATTTTTCCGCACATAGTGGCGATAGTGAGTTAAAAAAGGTAGTGAAGGACTTCTGCAGGAAAGGTACGGAAAGAGTCTTTGTAATGCATGGAGATAAAACCGAAAGTTTTGCACAGTGGATTTCGGAAGAAATCGGCGTGGATGCATATGCTCCCGCAAACGGGGAGTTGTTTACCTTTTAAAGAAGGAAAGAAAAACAAATATCCTTTACAAATAGCCTTTTTAGCCTGCGAAATGCTTAAACCCGGACAACTCCAATTAGCTGGCATGATTCTCAATCCTGAATCCGAAGTCCTTAACATACTTGCAGAGAGCATACTTCTGGCTGCACGGACTGCCCCGAAAGCAAAAGG
>Ga0074193_1003403_pt1 | contig 11763 bp, 10 predicted proteins | sample EPASupsiteHSE605_FD_64523 | JGI IMG/M metagenome (GOLD analysis project Ga0074193, IMG submission 64523) | Bioremediated contaminated groundwater from EPA Superfund site, New Mexico - Sample HSE6-05 | ecosystem: Environmental > Aquatic > Deep subsurface > Groundwater > Contaminated ...
CAGACAGTCGACCTTCCGGATCATGACCGGCGAGCAAGAGCTGGCCCTCTTGTTCCATTTCGAAATCTGTCAGTCCTTCGGCGTAAACCCAGCCGAGTTCCATCTTCAGCCCAACGCGGTACGGGCCGTCACCCGTGATGACCCCACGTTTAAAGCAAATGCGACCATTACGAATATAGGCACCCACAGTCATATTGCTCTCTCGGTTATGAGCTGCATAGGCTCCATTGGTCGTCTCTAAGTGGAGGTACACTTCTCGGTTGAGAAAACTGTCCAGTGCGGGTTGTACAATCGACTTATCAATTGGGTTCATGAACTATTTACCACCTCAACCATTGATTAATTTTAACATAACTAAGCATTATTCCTCATTATATACTATTTTTCTTGTAATTACATCGGCGTGAAAGTAGCGCAGCACTTGTACTCAAACTGTATTGAAGAACTCGGCAGAAAGAATGAATTTATTATGTAAATGAGGTAGATAAAGAAAACACGCTATACCTATAGAGCTGTATTCCTTAGGGTTTAAGTAAATGTATGGGTACTGATACAAGGGTCATTTTTCATGACATAATATTTATCTTCACGGTCAATTATGTTAGCAGCTTTTAACTCTTTAAGGGCCTGGATGGCCATAACACGGGAACAACCAATCATATCGGCTAATTCTTGCTGGGTAATTTTCAAATCGATCAATGTTGAGGTTGGTGTTTTTCGTCCATATTGTTCGGCAAACCGATAAAAGAGTCGTAATAATCTCTCTTTAACTGATCGTCCTGTTTCCTTACCTGTATTCATAACGGCTTCATAACGCTTTTGTCCTAAGTAACCAATAATCCTCATGGCAAAGGAAGGATCTTGCCTGATCAGATCCTCAAATTGTTGTTTGCTAAAACAGCAAAGACAAACCTCTTCTCTAGCGATGGCACTTGAATGTTCAGGTTGATCCTGATATAGGGACAATTCACCAAGGACTTCACCGGGACCGCAGATATCTAAAATAGTTTCATGCCCATCCTCGGTCGTTTGAGTAAGTTTCATCCTACCCGATTTTATGAGATAGAGGGTGCTTGTTTTCTCTCCTTGACGAAACAGGTAGTGTCCTTTGGATAATTTCTTTTTTTGCGTACAATTACACAGATCAGCAATTTGTTTCTGTTCTAAACCTTGAAATAGGTCTAGTTCCTGGAGACAGATGATGCAATGTTTCATTCTTTTTTCTCCTTTTTCCTCTCTATGATTATCTGTAGCTATTATAGAGTTTATCAAAAAATGCCGTTTATCACTATCAAAATTAAACAACAAATAATCCCGCTGATCATGGGCGGGATTATTTGTTGTTTACGCTAAGATTTAACTTAATTTGCCCAGACAAACACGGCAGACTCGGATGTGCAGGCCTTAAACCTCTTTAAGTAAGATTTGACTCATTTCAATTCTAGGACGGGCTTTGGGGTTTTGGTCAGGATAACCGACGGGAATTAAGGCTACAACATTATAATTCTCGCCTAACTCGAGGAGTTGTTTTACTTTCTCTTGATCGAACATCATAATCCAACACGTGCCAAGACCGAGGTCAACAGCACGCAATGTAAGATGATCAATAGCAATGGCTGCGTTTAAGCGAAGATAAGCTTCGGCGGTAGCTGGGTCCATTGGTCTACGCTTGGCATAGTCTTTAAGGTCCATCTTATCGAGGGGGGTATCTGTGAAGGCTCCTGCTTCCTGGAGTTCTCGCGCTCTGGTTTCAACGCCTCCCAGTGATTCTGTGTCCACACAACACGCGATCACAACCGGTGCCTGACTGACAAACGGTAAAGGGGTAGCTTGGTTCAATTGTGCACGAACGGCCTCACTTTTAATTACTACAAAGCGCGTAGGTTGTAGATTACTACCGGAGGGAGCCAGTCGCGCTGCTTCCATAAGTTCAGTCATGGATGCTTCTGGGATAGGCTGGGATTTGAATTTTCGAATGCTGCGTCTTGCTTCGAGAGCTTCGAGTAATTCCATTTGAATACATCTCCTATCATCTTAAGATTGGGCAGAACTTTGGACAGTTTAGAACTGCATAGAACAGCATAGAATTACTGAATAGAATCGATTCGATATTTCCTTTAGTATATACTAAACCTTTGTTATTTAAAAATAATAATTGACATATGTCCGAAACGGAGTATAATAAAATTGAAAAGGTCATAATTGAGGAGAACGAAATTTATGCCAAGACCAAGAAAATGGAGAAAAGTGTGTTGTTTGCCGGAAAGCAACCGATTTGGGCCACTTAACAGTCCAATTAATCAAGAGCATTTTGTAACAATGACAGTTGACGAGTATGAATCGATACGACTCATTGACTTACAAGGGTTTACTCAGGAAGAGTGCGCTGAGCAAATGAATATTGCCCGCACGACGGTTCAGCGTATTTATAATGACGCAAGAAAAAAACTCGCCGAGACGTTAGTCAATGGCAAAGTATTAAGGATTGAGGGCGGAGATTACAAGCTTTGTGATGGTCAAGAACAATCTTGCGGTTGTGGTGGTTGCCGCAAACATCGATGCGGCGTAGGTTTTATGGAAAATGATAACGGAGGTGAGTAATATTTATTCCGAGAAAGTGATGGACCACTTTAAGAGTCCCCAGAATGCCTATAGTATGCCTGATGCCAATGCTCAGGGGATCTATGGAGATCCCTCGTGTGGAGATGCCCTAATTGTATTTTTAAAAGTACAGGATAATGTTATTCAACACATTACTTACCTTGTGTTTGGTTGTTGCGCAGCGATTGCCACATCCAGTATGACATCAGTGTTGGCGAAAGGGAAGACCTTAGAAGAAGCCTTACAGATCACTGAAGAAGATATTGTCACTGCACTTGACGGGCTCCCGGAAACTAAAGTTCATTGCTCTAACTTGGGAGTAAGTGCCTTGCGGAATGCCATTAATAATTATTATGAATCGTTAAAAACAAGCATATAGGTTATTAGAGTAAATAAACCCTTCTGGTTAATTGAAATATTTAACCAGAAGGATTTATTTTTTTAATTACAGACAGAGCACCTCTTTACTTGTACTGTCAGACTTCCAGGCTACCGAGTAGCACCACTGAATAGAAACAGACTATTTCCAGGGGATTAAATGTGAATTTTATAATTAATTATTGGTTTCATTCTTCTAAAAATTCCATAAAAGGTTTATCCATACTCACTAGGGCATTGACCATAAGTTCTACTAAACCACCATACTGAACATTAAATTTGGTCGTCGCTTCGTAGAACTCTAAAATGTCTCGAATAGCCCCTTTACAATTAGAACAAGGTGCGCAAACATACTTAGGCAGGGAAGGATTATTCATACTATCCTGAAAGGCTCCAAGGATCTGATTAAACTTCATGCGAGAACTGACTTTATTTCTCCATTCAGAAAAATTGAGGGAATTCGTAATGGCGAATCCGCCACCACCACCACAACAGTAATTGTCGACTCCATGTGGAGTCATTTCCCTAAACTGAGGACAAATAGCTTTTAAAACCTGCCGTTGAGGTTCAACAATTCCCATTCCTCGGACATAATTGCATGGATCATGAAGCGTCACAGGAAAATTATTTCGACTGGGATCTAACTTTAATCGTTTACTTTTGACCATATCCCAAAGAAGGGGCAGACAGCTTTCCACTGGAACCTTAGCATCACCATAAGTCATCCGATCACCTACAATCAACGAAGCCTTATGGGCATGTCCGCACTCCGCGATGACGATTCGGTTGGCTCCTAATTCTTTGGCTACTTTCATTTGCAACACAGCTAGCGATTTTGCCTGGAAATCATCATACCAGATGCCGTAGTTAACATTATCATAGCCTGCAATTTCACTGCTAAGAGTCCAATTTATACCTGCTTCTTCAAAAAGGATGGCAAATGCGATGGGGTTTTCCGGCCAGGCCATGTACTCACCGGCATTATGAATCAGAAGGATATCGGCGCCTTTTTTATCCATTGGAAATTTGATCTTCAAGCCATACTTCTCTTCGATATCTTCCTCTAGAAACTCGATCGTATCTAAGAAAGCAGGTTTGGTAACTCCCGTAGACGAACCGGTTTTTAGCTGAAGCACTGTGCCTTTGGTATGGAGAGGAAGCGGTGCAATGCCCAACTCTTGGCTGAAGACCTTACGAATCTCTTTCGTGAGAATGGCATTATCTAAGCCCAGTGGGCAGGTCTGAGCACAACGACGGCAAAGATTACAGCGATAGGCTAATTCTCCAAGTCGAGCAATCGTTTCCCAGTTCACATCGATGTCTGCTCCGACAAAACCGCCTAGCAGCCTTCCGCTTCGGGTAAAATACTTTTTGAAGATTTTTCGCAGAACTTCAGATCGGAAAATGGGACGGTATAACTCATTATTACCGGATGCTTCGTAGATATGACAGGCAGCTGAGCACGTATTACATTTTGCACAATATTCAAAGGACAATAAGAGTGGTTCGAGTATTCCGTTGTTGCCATCAGAAAAGATCTTCTCTAAGCCAGTAAGGAACTTCTGTACGAATTCATTTTCTTCCTCTTTGGTTTGGGGGCGAGTCAAAGTATCGAGACCTACGTAACCATCTAAAGAAGTACAGAATTTTTCTTTCCATGCCGGCTTGGGATCCGTTAATGGTGGTTCCATTCCTGGTTTATCATAGGGCGGAAATAATGGCATTAGTTCTTGGGGATTAAGTTTAATCAGTTGCTCATCCGAGCGCCCCATATCCTTTGGGCGTAAATCTTTTTGATTTATCATACGCAACTCTCCTCTTTCCACAAAGTTAACTCGCAAAACTCGTAGTTATTCCATTGGGTGGGTGATTGCCTCATCATGAATGTAAAAAGACTATGAAGGGGAAGAAGGTGTGTTTCTTATGGGCTATTAGAAAATTAGTATATGAAATAAGTAATCTCTATGGTTATTGGCATATGCCCTTAATAACTACAATTATACTCTGATTCGGACATATGTCAATTATTTTTACCTCTGCTAAATCTTATGAACATCAGTAATTTGGCATTTTTAAACACAATAAGTAAAGAAAACTCCCCTTTTTGCGTTTAGGCAATAAAAGAGAGTCTTTATAGTACTTAGGCACGCCAGAGTCTTAATGTCAGGCAGCGAAGACTCCCACCTCCAGCTAGTAGGGCTTGAGGATGAAATTCAACGATCTGAACACCACGTTGTCTCAACCTCTTTTTAGTTTGATCGTTTAGGGATATATCGTAGTGAATAAGGATTTTAGGTTCTAATGGAACAAAACTACAACCCCAATTCTGTTGTTCCGCATCATTAATCTCAATTAGTTCTATATTTTTACTTTTTAAAAAGACTTTTATATCAATTTCTCTTTGCTCTTGTCTGTTAATTAGATAAGTATGGAGAAATGCCGGTGGGAAATACAGGGCTAAATCTTCACTTATTCTGTTGAATATCATATCGGCATGCATAAACCTGCGTGCCTGTGGCGCCTCTACATAGATCACTTCTTCGAAAAGATCTAAGGCTTTAGCATAAAATCGTCGGATTGAGCTGGGCTTAAGTCGTTCAGTATCCACAATGATTAAAGTAGTCGGAGATAAAATTAAGCAACCTTCATACTGCTCATGAGTTTGAAATTCATGAAAAATTGGTATACCGATATTTATAAGAGCTTCTTTAACAACCTGTTCCTCACCGGCTCTGGTGCCAGGGCACATTTCTGACAAAATCGCTCCTTTACTGGTAACGACTGCCGTGTCATGAAGATAAGCTAAATTCGGAAGTTTAGCTAACAAGTTCTTTGTCTGATGGACAAAGTCTCTAACTTGTAAAACCTCCACATTATGTGTTTGGAGCAATTGTGCGTATTGCTCATGCTCAATTAAATACTGATCGACATTTGGTACATTATTGAATAGGTGATACTTGTAATTCGATTGATTAACTGCCATGAGTGATTCGATCGGACTATGAAGTAAGACTTTCTTTAATCGTGCTAGCCTTTCAGTTCCAAACATTGGTTTTGCTCCGCTCATCCAATAATACATCCTATCTCAAGTATTTGCTTCCATTATTATAGACATTTGGTGCTGATTAGATACTATCGTCGTATTTCCTTTCAGAGGTAGAATTCTAAGCGATAGTTTTATGAGTTTGGGCCAGAACAATTCTTTTGTGGTATATTATAGATGTATTATTGATAATACTAAGAATATTGGAGGGAGCTTTATGAATAACCAAAAAACTTTAGAGAATTTGATGGGAGCTTTTGCTGGGGAATCACAGGCTAATCGAAAATATATTGCTTACTCAAAAAAAGCTGAGGCAGATGGTAAAAAGAATGCAGCAAAACTTTTTAAAGCTGCTTCAGATGCTGAAACGATTCATGCCCTCAAGCATTTCGAGGTTGCAGGAAAGGTTTTGTCTACTGTTGAAAACTTAAATGATGCTGTTAATGGAGAAAATCATGAATATCAAAGCATGTATCCGGAATTCCTGAAAGTAGCTCAAGAAGAAGGAAATCAAGCTGCAGTTAGAACGTTTACATATGCACTTAAAGCCGAAGAGGTCCATGCCAAGCTCTATCAAGAAGCACTGGATAATCTAGATCAAGAGGAAGAAGTATTTTATTATCTCTGTCCCATCTGTGGAAATATTGAAAAAGCAGTGCCCGGAAAATGTTTTATTTGCGGTGCTGCGGGAGAAAAATTCATAAAGTATTAAAAAACTGACAGAGGTATCCCTAATCCGCACTGATCAACTCGGTGCGGATTTTTTATTAATCATCCTTCATGCTAACCACAGATTACACAGATTACACAGATTAACACAGAATGAATACATTTTGGCTCTAAACTACAAATCGCTTGTAACTCAATTGTTTTGAAACGGAAATCGTTCTTAATCTGTGTAATCTGTGGTTCCCCGTTCAGAATTCCCCAAGGCGTATTTACAGTGTTTCTCCTTGTAGGTATAAAAAAATGCGGGGTTTTAGGTAGGGAATATTGTAGGGCAATTCATGAATTGCCCTACAGGCAGTTGTAACAGATATTGAAGAATTACGAAACATGCTGTTTTTGAATAACCTTGTCAATAAATAACTTCACTAACTCTGGGTCGAACTGAATTCCAGCATTCTGCTGAAGTTCAACTATAGCTACTTCATCAGGTAAAGCGTCCCGATAACTGCGTACGCTTGTCATGGCATCGTAGGCATCGGCAATAGCAATAATTCTGGGTTGGAGGGGTAGTTCCTCCCCCCTTAATCCCTTAGGGTAGCCTTGGCCATCCCATCGTTCATGGTGAGCCAACACGTATTCCGCCATTTCTGCCATCCCACTGACCGTACTCAGAATGCGATAACCGATTTCCGGATGACGTTTAATTTCTTCCCACTCATCACCCGACAATTTTCCGGGCTTATTGAGTATTTTTTCGTCGATCGCTATTTTACCAATGTCATGAAGTAAGCCAACGCTTTTAAGTTCCTGAATGTCTCCTTCTGGTAAACCAAGAGCTTCTCCCATACTTTGACAGAGATCGGAAACTCGATGAGAGTGCTGTTCTTCGCGTTTGTTCTTTTCATGCAAAGTTCTGATAATCGTTTTTATGGTCTTTCCTCGCATACTTGGGCCTTCAAAGAGTTTTCTTTTGTACATATAGTCTTCGGCTTTTTTAAATAGGTCAAGAATATTTTCTGTTTCGTGACGTTTTATTTCATAGCCAAAAGAAATCGATATTTCGATTGAACCCACTTTTTCCTTTAAAGCCAACGCCTTAATTCGTTTAATGATTAACTCCGTTTCAGGGGCATCCGTTTTGGGCAGAAGAATGACGAATTCGTCACCGCCAAGTCGAGCGATGATATCATCTCGACGGCAGCCTTTGCGGAGCACTTCGGCAACGTTGATTAGAAGTCGATCACCGATAGCATGACCGAAGGAATCATTAATCAGCTTAAGCCCATTGACATCCGCCATCACAAGAGTCAAAGGATAATTGCGTGAGACGTCGAGTCTTATTAACTCCTCTTCAAAGAAGCGACGATTATAGAGGCCAGTCAGTCGATCATGAAAGCTTAAATAGACAATTTCCTGTTCAGTACATTTGCGATCCGTTACATCCTGTATCATACCAATCAATCGAACTGCCTTGCCTTGGCGATCCAGCTCAATTTTTCCAAACCCATGAACCCAGCGTTCTTCGCCATCATCAATACGGATAATTTGATATTCATAATCGAAGCGTTGTTGTGTATTGTCCATCTGCATAAGAAAATTAGAAATTCGGGTCCGCCAATCAGGATGAACGATCTTCAGCAACCCCTCCATAGTGTGCGGATAGGTTAAATCAATCCCAAAAATATCATAAAGTTCTGGTGAACATTGCCATTCGTTGGTGATAAGATCGATAACATAACTTCCTAAACGAGCCACTTTTTGTGATTCACTTAATAAAGTATTTTGCTGTTCCAAAACGGCGTTGAGTTCATCTAACTGACTCGTACGAATTTTTATTTTATCTTCAAGGTCCTCATTTAATTTTCGGATATCTTCTTCAAACGTCTCTCGTTTGACAATCTCTTCTTCAAGCAGGGCATTGCTTTCTTCAAGCTCACTATTTAGATCCTCTAGTTGAGCTGTTCTTTCAATGACTCTGCTTTCCAGTTCAGCATTTAACCTACGGATCTCTGCTTCGACATCTTGCCTTGCCTTGAGGGAATTTAAAAGCTCGCCGGTTTTTTGTGTAACCATTCTCTGAAGGGTTCTATTCCAGATAAACAACAACAATGCAATCAGAATAATGACGGCCCCAATGATAACAATCACTCTGAATAATGGATCATCATAGAAAGGTGCCTTTGTTAAGCCAAACCATTTTTTATTAATAGCTTGATATTCACTATCAGAAATTTTAGCAAAGCCATTATTAATTGCAGGCATATACCCAGAGTGTCCCTTTTTAATAGCCCTAAAAAATTGGCCTGTGTATAATGACGTACTCGAATATTTGAAATTCTCTTCAATGCCCATTTTATATAGATAGTATTGGGCAGGAGGTTTACCCATCGTAAATATCACGGCCTTGTGATCCTTAGCCGCTTGGACGACATCTTCAGCAGTATCAAATTCTTCAATATTTGTTATACCATTTTGTTTAAGGACATTAATACAGTTATCTCCTTTTTTTGCTGCTACTGTAAAGCCTTTTAAAGAATTGACATCGGTAATCCCAGATATATTTTTCTGAAAAAATATGGGTACATCTATGGTTGCATAGGGTTCCGAATAATCAAAGATCTTAGCTCTGTCAGCATTATAGGAGATCGTATCAATGACATCGAAATCGCCGTTTATCATACTCTCATAAGCTTTATTCCAGGTCATTCCGTTGAGATTGACTTTAATTCCTGTCTTTTGTTCAAAAAGTTTCCACTGGTCAATTGTTATTCCTTGCAAAACACCCTGATTATTGCGAAAAGAGTAAGGAGGATAGTTATCATCCATAACCACGCTAATGGTTTTAATTTCAGGGGGAGCAGCATTGACTTGAGTTGCCTGAGATAATAGAAATGCTAAACCCAGTATCCAAAATAATAAGTATTTCCAGCCTGTATTGTTCATGAAAAAAGCCTCCGCGTTCCAATGTCATTTCTATTTATTCTTTGTTATTTAGCTAAAATCCTGCATTCTTTTCAAAATGCTGTTACAATAGCCCTCATCAGGCAAGGCTACTGGTCCTTTGTTCTAAAAGGTACGGAAGATGGGCGTGGGTTAAATTGGCTGAAAGTCGAAGGTAGCTGTATAATAAGTTGATGAAATATCTAAAATAAAGGTTGTTAGTAATAAGACTTAACAAATTATAATTTTGTACAGTAAAAAGTATGAGGTATATATGGTATCGTTTAAATCAATGGATTCTAGTATCATTTCATTGATCATATTGATTTTCATTTATATCAATGCATATAACCGTTCAGAAAAGGTATTTATGCACTATAAGCTGTTTATCAATTTAGTAAGAATCAATATGGTTTTAATCATTGTTGACATTTTAGGTTGGGTTTTCAATGGTTTGCCAGGTAATTGGAACCTTATTTTCAATACCGGGTTCAATCTAGCCCTCTATATCTTGGTGCCCATTGCACCGTCTTTGTCAGTGATTTATACAAATTTCCATATATTTCGCAATGAGAATCGGGTAATTAAACTTAAGCGTGTTTTAAAGCTCTTTTTAGTAGTCAACGCAGTAATGTCGATAATGAGTCTTTTAACTGGTTGGTTTTTTAGTGTCGATGCCGAAAATATTTATCATAGGGGTTCATATTTTTGGGTTCATGCTGGTTACTGCTATTTGCTGATAGGCTATGCATTTTTTTCAGTCCTTTTAAACCGAGGTTTGATTGAAAAGAGGTTTTACCATTCTCTTCTATTATTTTTTCTGCCACAGACGCTCGGAACTACCCTACAGATGTTTTTTTATGGAGTATCCTATAATTGGACAGGGATGATGTTGTCTCTCTTAATTATACATTTTAACATACAAGATCGTGATTTAAGTACGGACTACCTCACTGGAGTCTACAATCGTAGGCAATTGGATCGTTACATCGATGCAAAAATTCGAAACAGTACGGAGGAAAAGTCATTTTCAGCTATTCTGATTGACCTTGATGAATTCAAGTCAATTAATGATAGTTTCGGTCATGAAATTGGAGATGAAGCATTAAAGGCCGCAGTCGGTATCATAAGAAACAGTTTGCGCCTAAATGATTTTATTGCAAGATTTGGTGGAGATGAATTCGTTATCATCCTGGACATCAATAATCGGGAGATGCTTGGGCAGGCAGTTAAAAGAATAGTTGACAACGTTGAAACCTTTAATCAGAGCAATATAAAGCCCTATAAAATCAGCTTTTCGATAGGATATGATGTTTATGATGTTAATTCTAAATTCAAATTAGATGACTTTATTAATCATATTGATAGGCTAATGTATAATAATAAAAAATATTAACATCAATTATGCACAATCTGTGTTCACGAACGGCAAACGACTTTCTCTATTCATAAAATCGTATCGTCTCAAAATACAAATCCACTAGATTTATACAGCTAATTATGATATCTTAATGTAGATTAGAGATTAAGCATGAGTTGGTGCTATTGGCTAGGCAGGAGTTTCAAATAGGTAGATGTAGGATTGTAGGATAGTAGTAACGGTTGGGTTGGTACGGGTTGTTGTCATCATATAGTGTAGGACAGTTGTAGGATGGTAGGAAATATGGTTGTGGTTTTACCCGGTATCCGTGTCGGTTGTTACGGATGTCGGGAGTTAAACGGTTTCTATAACTCCTATGTAGGAGTTATTTTATTTTTATAGAATTATTAATAAGGAGAGGATATTGTGAAAAAAGGGTTGAACAAATTAGGGAAGTTGAAGTCATTAGGGAGAGGGATTCTAGTTGGGTTGTTGGCACTAAATTTACTTTTTGTTTCAGGTTGCGGACAGACAGCGTCTGCTCCGACCGAAAAAAAGTCTCAGACCGTAGAGTTAAAACTGGCGCACTTCTTTCCTGCTACACACCCGGCTGAGAAAGAGTTAATTCTGCCGTGGGCCAAGGCCATTGAAACGGCAACTGAAGGTCGTGTGAAAATTACTAGTTACCCAGGACAGACACTTTTGCAAGCAGACGCGGTTTATGATGGAGTTGTCCATGGAATCGCAGATCTGGGTCTTTCTTGTTTTTCCT
>Ga0074193_1003404_pt1 | contig 11761 bp, 4 predicted proteins | sample EPASupsiteHSE605_FD_64523 | JGI IMG/M metagenome (GOLD analysis project Ga0074193, IMG submission 64523) | Bioremediated contaminated groundwater from EPA Superfund site, New Mexico - Sample HSE6-05 | ecosystem: Environmental > Aquatic > Deep subsurface > Groundwater > Contaminated ...
TTGGAACAAAAAACTTAATACTCCCCAAGATCATTTAGCCAAAGTTGCTCTTGAGATTCTGTCCTCTCTTATTACCAGTTCTGCAGCTGAGAGAGAATTTTCTCAGGCAAGGCGATCATTAGGGTTCTAAAGGTTCCGTTTGTCAAAAGACCACGTTGAAGATATTAACATAATTATGGGAAATCCAAGAATTTCTTCAGATTTCATAATTTGAAAGTAAAACACAAAAGAATACTTTGTTTAACATTCTTTCAATGAGAACTTTAATTTATCCTCGTGCTTTGGGGTTATTCTCATCATTAAACAAAAATGATTGTTAAAAAAGGTACTGTCCAACCAAGTACATTCAAAACTGCATATTTAAAATTACTTTTTCCAGAAAATTTCGCGAAACGCTCATGAGTGATTTTTATTTGTAAACTTGTGAGCACTCATGCTCGATCAAAAGGGCAAAAAACTCGAGCATGAGTGGTGCGCGAAATTTTAAAATCGCTCATGATCGATCAAAAGTGAAAAAAACTCGCTCACGAGCGATAAGCAACCCTGATTGAATAACGAATTAGCAAAAAACGTTATTAATTTTCGAAAATAATACGTTATTTGCAAATAAGAATTCCAATTCGCAAATTGATAACACTTTTTGCAAATTCAAACAAAATATTGAAAAACATTGAATTTTTGGCGTATCAGAATACCTTTTCGCGAAACTGTATTGAATTTTGCGAAACGATACAACTTTTTGCGAAACAAAAACCGTTATGCTAATTCGCCTATTGTTTACAAAAATACTTATGAATTTTTCAAACGTTATTTCTGTTTTTTTAAAGAAATGACTCTATCAAGCTTTTGTCCACTTTCGATTGTTACTAAGACACCCGGGCCAGGTGCATATGATACAGACACATATCGCCAAGTTGGTGGTCCCTTGTCGACAAAAAACTCGATAAGACCAAGGTATTCCAAATCTGAGGGTTTCATTACTAAGGCTTCATATATAACACCCCGTTCTTCGTTATCTCATAAAAGAATATTAATTAAGAATAAACCTAAAGGCAAACCTCTTGAAACGTCACCAGGGCCCTCATATTATCCTGATCCTCTTGAAAATTTTTCACATTATGTTAAAATTAAAAGCAAGAATAGAGGACCCAATCCTTTTGATAACACTCCTGGTCCAGGAGACTATACACCAATTCCGCCAACACAAACAAGCATTCCCGCCCAAGGTCCTCGAGCTCCAATTGTTCTTGATGCAATTGCAGAATCTCCAGGTCCTGCGGCATACGATGTTCCTCGTCCATTTGGCCACGAAACACCCTCTTTCACAATAAGGCCAAGGACATCTGTATCAATTGTTGATGAAATGAGTCCAGGATATCTGTTCAACAATCTTGTTCCTTTCGGAAAGGATTCCCGCAAGATCTCATTGTATTCATCGAATAGTGTTCACCATCGTTCTACAGTAACACCTGGACCTGGATCATATAATCCAAATTTCAATAATATCTCAAAAATTGGACCATCAATTAGGCCTATTCCCAAAGAGCCCATTCCAGAAAATTCTAAGATTTTGTTAGTTAATGTTAGACAATTTCCCGAAATTCGTCCAATGACCATATCTGAAAAGGTTGGAAGATCATCCTTGGATCCAAGAAACGATACTCCTGGTCCTCAATATTTACCATCTACATCATTGAACATGCGAAAAATATCAATTCATGAGAGGTTCCCCAATAAACACAATCAATCAAATACACCAGGGCCATCAGATTATAACCCAATGGATATTTCCTACACACCTGCTTTCTCTGTTAAAGGTCCATCTGTTCGAGATGATTGGTATCAATTCGACAGATCTGTACCAGGGCCGGGTTCTTATTCCATACAAAAAGAAAATGAGCTTCCAAAATGGACAATTGGATCAAGGACTATACAGAATAGAATAGCTAAAAATCCCCAAAGAAGATCTTACAGCACTATGAAGCCAAAAAGACTCAGTTCATAAACCCACTTTTTGTTCGTTATAATATGATACACAATCAAGAGAGCGCCAAACAGTATATTAAAGATAAAAAGCTTATTCAATTATCTCAAGCTTTAGCAACTTCTATTGCTTTTTCAAAACCGGAAGATCCGGTTCAATTCTTGATTAAATTATTGAGTGATTTGAAGGCAACTCGAGAATCTGGTGGAAGTCCTTTAGTGTGCTTTACAAATGATGATATTAAAGCAATGTTTGTAGTTTATGATCCATTCAACAAAGGGAAGGTGACAAAAGAACAGGTTGAAGGTGCTCTAGTTAATTTCGGTGTGGACTCGGAAATTATTCCTCAAGTGCTTGGAGAAAATCCGAATCAATTTGACATAGAAGAGTTTTCTAAAGTTATCAATGAAGGAGTGCGCTTAACACTTTTCTCAGAGTAAAAGTTCATTTTTATTAACATTTGTTTGCTTTTCGGGTAAATGGAGTAATATTTATGGGTTCTATTGATAAGATGTTGGTAGGAGGAGAGTCATTTCGAAGGATTCGACCAGTTTGAGGTGTGTGAATATCTTGAAGTTTTGATATCTCTTTGCGGAATTCACCTGCAACTGTGAAAGCTGATTCAAGTTTCTTATTCAAACTATGTTTTTCAGATTCATGTTTATCTTTCATTGTGATTATGTACTCATTTAGAGTCTTAACTTCTTCCCTTGAATGAATATACTTTGATTCAAGGTCTTGAAACTTTCGATCATATCCTTCATATTTAAACTTTTGCTGAAGAACCATTTCCAAAATTTCCTCTTCATATCTTTTGTCCGATAATTGGAGTCTATGGGAGAGGTCTGCATTCTTTTTTGTGAGTTTGGATATCAAATTCTTTCTTTTTGCAGATTTATCCTCTGATTGAGCCAGGGCTTCAGATAAATCGGAAATATCATTCTTTTGAGCTTCATTTTCATACTCTAATTCAGATATTCTTTGAGCCATTATTTGAGCTTCTTCAAGAAGATCAATATTTTGGGGTGTTTCTGTAATCGATTCACACAATGGTTTGTTGATTTCGAATGAGCACTCAACCCTCAGTTCTAACATTGTTGATTCATTCACATAATAAGATTCTTTTTCATTCAAAGAATATGATTGATGAACTAATTGTAGCCATGCTTTCATAATATTTCTTTGTATCCTGTGCTTTTTGAGAGATGAAAAACATGCAAATAAATCCAGCGTGCATTCTTGAACAGGAGGAGATGACCGAGGAACAGGAGATAATGTCTGGGTTTGAAGAAGTATGGTATCAAATATATCATTATCATTATCAATTTCTTGGGATATTGGGGTGGATATATTCTTTATATGGTTTTTTCCCATTGTATTTAAAGAATTGGAATTGTTCTCTTGCTTCTGTGATAGATATCTTTGTGGTTTGGAACTTATTGCTCTTGATGAATAGATTTTTTGTATCTTCTCACTAATTTCAGCAATTGTTTTCTCTTGAAGATCCTCAATTGTTTGATAAATATCAATCCACCTCTTTTTGTTATTACTTTTCAACTCAATTGCGGATTCTCTAATCTGATTAACTCTATCATCTATATCTGATTGAGTTAATGAAACATCTTCTGATGAGTTTAGCAAATTTTTAGTTTTCATAGACCATTCTTGGAAGTCTTTATTCTCAGGATTATTTCCTCTGTTTAAAGCATTCTCTAATTTAATTATTTTAATATTATTTTGTATTATTCTCATAAAATACTCATTTTCAAGAGAAATTATATCTAAAGCTTTTTGACGAATTTCCTCAGTGATAACATTTCCATCTAATAGCCTTAAAGAGGGAATCATGGTAACAACATGATGGCTATAATATGGGAGTTTTGTTATTGGGTTTCCTTCCATTGTTAAATTATGGAGAGAAAGACCCTTGAGATATTGAAGCTCGCAAAAGTTTGATATTTCATTATAGCTGATTGACAAAACTTTAACATTTTGGTATAATTGAATTCCATTTAATGATTTAATTTGATTATTAGACAAAAAGACTTTTTCAATATTTTGATGATTTTGCGATGAAGGAATTTTCACAAATCCCTTTCCAGATCCCTTTAAAGAGTTATCTTCAATTGTATATTGATTGGTTTTAATAGCTTTTTCATTTTTATTGATCGAGATATTTTGAGTTCTCATTCCTGTGAGTTTAATTCTAAACGCATAAAATATTAAACCGACACAATTTACAAATATTTACTTACAGGTAGAAGTATAATTCTCCCATTTTTGCTTGTTAATGAGATAGATTCGGCTTCTCTTATGTATTCTATCGAGCAAATCAAGTGTTTTGGTCTATATATGGGTTCATTAAAAGATAGATAAAATATTTCTCCAAGGTATAGCTTATTGTGTTCAGTCAGATATGCAATGTAATCAAACCCCGAAGAAGAAGTAAAAGTAATTAAAAGCATAACTCTCTCCCGAATTCTGCACGTTCTTAACCTTTCTCCATTAATTGAATATATTAAAAACCCTGGATCTTGTGAATCATCACCCCATTCTTCAGAATATACTGTGATAAACCCCCATGCTGAAGAGATAATAACCTCTTTTGGGGAGACAGAACAAAGATCAATAGCCCTGATTTCAACGCCTTTATAGAGTGATAAGATGGAAACCGAATGCACTGAACCAATTGCTATAGCATCAAAAGATGACGAGACTGTAGAACACAGAGGAGGACCGAAAACAAACTTTTGGGAATAGTATGGTTTTCCAAAATTCTGAATATTCCAGATAAAAAGATTCCAGTCTCTTGTAATCGCAATTATATGCTGAGATGCTGCTGAAATATATATAATATCATCAGTAACTTCATTGGTTATAATTTGAGTGCCATCAAGTGATATATAAGTCAAGGTTCTATTGTTGTATGAAGAATATACAAAACCATGATTTGGATAAAACCCATGAATTTTTGGTGAAATGATGAATACTCCAAGTTTATTATGAGAAATCAATCTATTTTCTGATATGATTTGTATTACGGAGCCAGTTTTCGAAAAAACTAGACCTTCAATATGAATACTACCAGAATATACAACTGTCCCATAAATATCACTATCATTCAATGATAAAACAACAGATTCATCATTATTAATATTGATTTTCTCTCTCGGAAGATGAGGATCATTAAACAAACACGGGGGTATTTGCCCCATATGAGCAAGCATGATTTTAATTTGATTGGGTTCAATGCCATAATTATTATATTGCCTCCACACATTATGATATAAAAATGGAGAATATTGATTATCATGTTCATGAGAAAATGGAGGATTTTGCTTATATCCCCATATAAGATCTATCCAGTGATGAATATTCGATGAAGAATATTCACTTTCTAAGGCTTTTCTATTTAAATATACAAACTCAAAAGGATTGGAAGCCCAAGGGGGGAGCTCAACATTTTCACTACAGAGGCTTTGATCATGAGCAACAAATATTTCAGGTTGGTAGAAAAACTCGGGAATTAATTCAGAATTCTCAGAAGGATCCTTCTTGATGATCTCAAAGAATTTATTTATAGAAAAGAAAGATTTTCGAGGGGAACCATCTTTTTCATCAAATGAATAAATTCTAGAAAGAAAAGATTGTATTGTTGCCGGATGAATCGGTCCGTTACTATATAAATATTGAACCATTCCCATTTTAGAAGCATTCCATGCTCTTTCTCGCAATTCTTTAATCTTTTGCATATTAATTGCACCAATTGGTTTCCGAAAATCTCTAAAACTTTGACAGTCATTGAGATCAATCAATTCTGTATCATAGTTTGTTAAAACCCAAGGAAAAACAGGATATTGAGAAGTATCATGAAAAGACCTTCCACTACAAAAATTAATATTCATAAGATACTCAAATGTGGATATTTTCCTTTTAGTCCATTTTATGGTTTTTAATAATGATTGAGATCCAATATTGGGTTGAATTTGCTCATCATTTGTAATCAATTTACTGAAGTGGCCAATAATGATTTTATTATCAGTATCAATAAAATCAACAAAATATGATTTTCCAGATTTCATAAAAATTTCAATTGCAGTGGGAAGGTGGTATCGATTACGAGGGGCTATATGCCTGATCACTGAAAGCCTCTCTTCTTTCTTTTTTATTATTGATGTTAAACGAAAAAACTTTAGAGTTATTTCAAATAAGTACTTGATACATCCATTTATAGTCACAAGTTCAACATCATATTTATGAATTGAGTCAAATCCATCAATGGAAGAAAGACTTAGAGATTTAATAATTCCTGAAGATACATTATTTGAACTCTTATTTTTTATATATGTCTTAACAATGAAAGGGCATCCAAAAGAACAATAAATTGACTCTCTTTTCATTCCACTAGGTATTTTGGTATACTCTGGAACACTCCAAAGTGACTTTTGTGATGATAATTTCTCATATAACTCATTCCAAATCTCTTTTTTATACTCTCTAGATGTAAGAGTTATTGTGGATATATGCGCTTTTCTATCCAAATATCTGGAATCTAATGAGTCATTAGTTAGATACATGAATCTTTTTTCAGTATTAACCTTCGATTCCCAATCAATACATATCTCATTTAGTGCAATATACACAGATGATGCAAAATTATGAGAACCAATAAAATAATGCAATGCAATAAAGGATTCAAATAAGGAGAAAGACTCTTTTAATAGTTCAGATAAACATGGAGATTTCTGACACTGTTTAGCAAGATATGGATATACTGATTCAATGGTTTTGATAGTATTTGGATTGGAGTTAATCATTAAAATATGCTTTTTAACTTCTGATGGACTTGTGGATGACATAAATGAACAAATAAGCATAATATGGTTCAATAATTGTAGATCCGGAAATAATGAAAACAAATTTAGCACAAGACTTCCAAATTCAAAATCAATCCAGAAGCCATTTTCATCAATGCGAGGTAGAAATGAATACTCTTTTAAACCTTTAGCGTAGTTGTAAATCATCCAATACTGATTTTCGACAGAAAGAAAACTATCTGAAACATTTCTCTTATTATATCGATGATCAAAAGGGGGATCATCAAAAATATTGGATATCCATATTGAATAATCTTGTGATGATCTATAGAACAAAAAGAAAAATGAAATTTCTATTAACTTTTTTGCATTATCCTTGCCAAATTCTTCAGGTACTAAAAGAAAGTCAGAGATAACTTTATGCAAAAAACTTAAGATAATTGGGGTACTTATTATACCTCTTGATCCATAAAGTGTTTCAATCATAATACAAACTCTAAGAACATTGTCAATAATTCGTTGAAAAAGAATATCAAATATAATTATTTGTTGATCTTCCGTGGTAAAAAGTAAAAGCATTGAAATCCATAAAAGATTGGTATTGGATTTAGATAACAGTGGAGATACTTTTATATTTTGTAATAGACACAAAACACCACTGTTACCAATGAAACATGACAGTAAACAACATATAGGTAATAATTCAGCTAATCCATTGTTTACAAAGCTTAATAATTTGGTTATCAATGTGATTGAAGCAATTTTTGGTGAGACTTGGTTCATTAACACAAATAAATGGTTTTCGATATTGTTTGATGTTATAATGGACTCTAAATAAGAATGATATAGTATACAAATCAGCATATAAAATATGTCGGGGTCGTTATATCCTATAAGATTGTGCAGAAGAGAGAAATAATGAAAAGAATCACTAATTCCAGTTATATTATGAGAAAATTTAATCACATTATCAAGAATACTTAAAAATCCAAAAATAGTATCTAGATCCAAACACGTAATACAAAAACCAATCACATCAATAAAATCATCATCAGAAAACCGAAACTGAGCTATTGTTAGCAAAACGCTCATTAATGATGAAGACACAGGTTTTGAGAAAATTTCAATGGAACAAAGTAATTGTGGGAATGATATAGATGAAGCAAAAATATCCGGAATATCAGGAATTAATGATCGAATCCAATGTCTTACTATTTTTATTTGATTTTCTTCTGTGCATTGTTGAAGGAGATCCAAATTAACCATAAGATTTGAAATGATGTGATTTTGAACATCTCTTAGAGATGTATTCATTAATAAAGAATAAAACCTTGTATACATTGAGTATGTATAAAAGTGATAATGGCTTTGAGTAAGCAAGTAGTGAATGCAATCACCACATTTAAATGATAGGAAATCGATTTGAGACTGTTTTGAATACTGAAACATTATGATCATGAGATCAATGGTAATCTCAAAAATACTTTGGTTGATTGGTAACTCAATCTGATTACAACTATTAAAGATGAGAGGAAGAAGGGACTGAATATGGAATACATAAGATAGAACATCAATTAAACCATATACAAAACTTGATTTTGTGCAATTTGATCTGATTAACAATTTGGGATTTGAAGATACAAACTCGAGATTTTTCCCATTTTCTTGAAGATAAAAATACACAAATGCATCAGAAGGAGCTTTATGTGGTCTAACATTCCAAAAAAAATATGAATTAAAATGATCAGAATGATTAAATAAAGCTAATTGCGAAAAATATCCAATTGGCCTCCCATCGTTCAACATATCTTTAGTTTCAAGGAATTGAACATGAATAGTTTGGTTTTTAAAGCCTTTCCAATTTGTATTCGATATTAAGGATCTCTCTCCATTTATGATAGAATAATAATTAAGCTTCCCGTTTAGATTTTGGAAAGTAACTGCAATTTGACACCATTCTCCTGATGGTATTGAAGGCCTGAATTTATTTGTAGAAGTGAAGCGTTTTGCCTTTATGTTTAGCAATAAACATGGTGGTGATATAACAATTTCAAATCCTCTGTTCTTATTTGTTTTCATGGAGAAAAGACAAACTTGTCCTTTATTCGTAACATTTTCAAGATGAATCCAAAAACAAAGAGTAAATCCATTCTGAAGCATTTCAGGAGATATTCCTTGTATTTCCATTGTTGAGGTCTCTGAATTTAGTTGAATAAACTTTCTTATATCATTGTTGGACTTTGAAATTATTCTTAAAACATGTTTCAATATTGTTTCTTTAATCCAATTATTCTCCTGAATAACGGCAGAGCTCATTAGGTGATAATAAACTCGGGCTGTTGATGGAGATATAATATGACAATGAATGTAAAAAAGAATATTCAATATTGATTCAAAAACCCATTTTTTTGGATTGGATAATTTTGATTGATCCCATAAATAACTCAACAAAAATGAATCCAATCCTCCTTTATATGAAATGGTACAGTTGAAAAAGGATTTATAAATAATTTCATAAATAAAGTTCAAAGAACTAGTCAAATGTTCATCATTTTTCGAAAGTTCAAAAATCATTTGCAAAAAATAACTCTCCTTAATCATAATTGATGAAGTCTTTTGAAGTAGTTGAGTTCCTGACATTATTTGTATGAGTTTCATTTCAATTTCAGGTTGGTATTTCATGTTTTTTAATTTTAAACATGTTGAATGAATGATTTCCAATTGGTACTTGGATAATTTTTTAATTTCAGAAGAAAAAGAAATAAATTGAAGAACCTGAATAAAGTACTCATGAGAAATGTCAGTTTCATCAATCTTTTGCAAACTTGAAATAATTACATCTGATACATCAATGAAAATATGGACTATCCTTTTTTTATGTAGAAGTGTATTGTTGATGCACAAAAACAAGTTGGTGGCAATTGAAATGGATATAGCTTCTGGTAATCTGTTAGTAATTACACCAATAACGCTTTGGATTGAGGAAATAAAATTAGCTCCAAACATTCCATTTTCCTTCACCAAATACTTCTGAAGATTTTCAATAATATAGGAATTCAATGGTATTTCAAAAAGGCATGTCAGATAATAAGGGCTAAATACTGGATTACTAAACCATAATTGTGCAACATCTGGGTTATCAATGCAAGATGACAAGAAATAAAAAATAGATTCTCTGGTTGACTCAACAATATATTGAGATTCTACTGATGTTAATCTGTGAATTTTGCTAAACATTTGAGATATACTAACAAATAATCTAACAAAGCTGTTTGATAAAAGTTCATTTATCATAATCCTATCAATAAAACATGATATCATTTGAAAAACTTCAGACAAAATAATGGGAGAATCCAAAAACAAAGACAATAAACCATACAAATTGGGAAACCCACTGTTAGATAATGATTCAATTGCATCCAGTCTTAATCTAAAAATTATACTGGAATAGTTATTCAAATCAAAAGATGATACATCATTATCAAATGTTCTCATCTTAATTGAGGTTTTTAAAAAATGAAAAGCTTGCTCGCCATCTAGTTTAATTCTACTATTTAGTTCATTTAAAAAACTTTGAAAAATTATTAAATCCTGTGAGTTGGTATTGTTACCAAAGTAATCAAATAGGATAAGTAATGATTTCTTGGAAAATGTATATGCTCTAGATATTATTTGAATAAAACTGGTATCAATACAATGATTAATTTTCTCCGGAACATTATTAGTAAGAACTTGAGACATAGGGGTAATATTCAATTTTTCTTTAAAACAATTCAAATCACTAATTTTCATCTCAGAACTACCATAATTATTATTTTCCTTCAAAATTAAATTGGTTTTGATTGGAGTTAGAGAACTATATAAGTTATTTGATAACAAAAATGAAGTTATTCTTATTGGAAGAGTGTTAAGAATAGAATCGATGCAATCTGATGATGCTTTTGGAGCAACTTTAATAAATATGGATAAAGAAATGATGTTCAGATCTAATATATAAACAGAAAGTAATTCAATGATACTGATGCAAGATGAAGGAGATAACTCAATTTCATTGCATTCAACAGCATATTCAACAAATTGAAGAACACATTCTACGCAATCTTCTGAGTTCAAGGGAATATCTGATACAAATCTGATTAATAATCTGATGAGAATTGCCTCGAATGATTGATTATAGGGGATACCATTCATTTTCGCAAAATGAATTTTGTTAATGAGACAAATAAAGTCGACTGTTTTAATATTTAGTAAGTAGTGCATAATGGACTCGAAAAATATGGATTTAATTGGAGGAAAAGAACTATTTTTAAATACCCAAATAAAAGAATCCAATAATACACCATAATTTTCACAATAACATGTTCCCTCTATTGTAATTTTTGAAGGTATATATGATAAAATAAAAAACTTTGTTAGATAAACCATTTCTGTTTCTTCTGTCGGTTCAATTTTTAAAAGCCTGCTAATTATTCGAGGCAAATACGGAAAAAAAAAGTTGTATTTTGGAAAAACATCGATATATTTGGTGAAATTCAATACATCAAACTCAATATTTGAGATGATCTCATTATCAAAACTTGGAAACTGTATCTTTTTTAAATCCTCATATATGTCAAGATATTTAAACGAATCAGGAGGTCTATCAATAGGACTATACAAGAGAATTCGAATTAGGGATGAATCATGCATAAACTTAAAAATTGTAAAGTCAGCATTATACCTTTGTTTTTCTTATTTCATCAATAACTCTTAACCCAACATGATATTATTTAAGTAAAAACATTATTCATATATATGTTGTACTGATACATGTGTTTATCATTAAGAAACATCGTAATACATCATTGAAATATTAGTAGTATAGATATGGCGACAACGGACCAAAACCTACTAGTGATATACCCTTGGTTACTACCCCGAAATACAAGCTCCTAGTGATGTATACCGTGTGTGCCCACTC
>Ga0074193_1003407_pt1 | contig 11757 bp, 9 predicted proteins | sample EPASupsiteHSE605_FD_64523 | JGI IMG/M metagenome (GOLD analysis project Ga0074193, IMG submission 64523) | Bioremediated contaminated groundwater from EPA Superfund site, New Mexico - Sample HSE6-05 | ecosystem: Environmental > Aquatic > Deep subsurface > Groundwater > Contaminated ...
TAATTTTGAACTTTAATTTTGAACTTTAATTTTGAACTTTAATTTTGAACTTTAATTTTGAACTTTAATTTTGAACTTTAATTTTGAACTTTAATTTTGAACTTTAATTTTGAACTTTAATTTTGAATTTAGATCATAGCTCTGAACATTTTAGACCAGAATACTTTAGACCAGAATATTTTGCTGGCTCTCTCCGTTTGATTAGCCTTTGAAGCATAAAACTTCATATAAGAAAAAGCGAATCACTGGACCTGAAGGAAGAAAGAAAGGGATTTCGTTCATTATTTTTGACTTACTTTTACAAAAAGTGGAATAAAAACTGGAAGTTTTTTCATTAATCCAATCTGAAGAATATAACAATAAGGTAAAAGAAGATTAAAAAGGTATTTTGAGAGAATACAGAAGCGTTAGTCGATTAAGAAAACATCTACCTCTTCTCCTTCTTCATACCCTTCAACGTTTTCCGGCACAAGTACATACCCGTCAGCCTTTGCAACTGAAGTCAGAACTCTGTCTCCGTTTCCGGTCAGAGGGCGCACCTTATCTCCTTCAAAGACAACACGGACGAAATTAACATATCCTATTTTCGAACTGATTTTTGCAGCCAGGCGCTTTTTGAGAATAGGTTCAGGAATCTCTGGAATTGCCGCCAGTTTCCGAATTCCGGGATGGACAAAGAAATAAAGGGAAACAAGCCCGGCAACCGGATAACCTGGCAGGCAAACTACAGGGATGTTGCTTATAATCCCAAGAGCTGAAGGTTTACCTGGGCTGACTCCTATGCCATGTACGAGCAGTTCTCCTAGAGCTGCTACAACTTCAGAGGCATGATCTCTTTTTCCTACTGATGTTCCACCTGAAAGAAGAATCATATCGGCATCCAGGTTTGATTCTATGGCTCTTTTTATATTATCCGGATTATCAGGAACTATATCGAGATAACGAGGAATTCCACCCCATTTTTTCACGTAAAGAGACGACATCAGTCCATTAGTCTCAAGCACCATACCAGGAGGAGGGACATCCCTTTCCTCCTGACGGCTTACGAGCTCGTCCCCTGTTGGAATAACTGCAACAACAGGCTTTTTGAAAACCTTGACCCTGCCAAATCCAAGCGATGCAAGAACAGCAATATCACATGGGCGAAGAAGATGACCCTCCTCAAAAACTACCTCTCCTTTTTTTATGTCCTCTCCGATCTGTCCCACATTCTTGCCAGGATAGACCTGGGCCCTAATCTCTACAAGGTTTCCTGCAGTCATGGTATCTTCCATCATTACGACGGCATCAGCTCCTTCAGGCACTAAAGCTCCGGTATGGACCCAGGTTGAATTTCCTTCCTCTACTCGGTCAGAAAGCTGCAGCATTACCGGATTTGAAGGGGAAGCTCCCATAGTGTCTGAAGCCCTTACAGCGTATCCATCCATAGCTGCACGTCGGTAATGTGGCACATTCCTTTCAGAGATTACGGCTTCTGCCAGTACCCTGTCTGTGCAGGTTTCGAGTGAGATTTCTTCTGCTTTTTTTATAGTAGAAACGCGCTCAAGAAAAAGGCTCAAAGCTTCATCAACCGAGGTTCGTTTTTTGAATATCCTGCCCATGATCGTCCTTCCTGAAGAAATTAGCCTCCCGAAACCGGAGGTAGGACTGCAAGCTCATCAGCGTCAGAAAGAAGAGTATCAAGCCCGTCAAGATGCCGAATATTATTTCCATTTATAAGGACATTAATTGAACCGCACATAACCGGAGCTTTGATTTCTCCTTCGGGCTCCTCAAAAATAAGGTGCTTCAACTCAGGATATTTTTCAGTAAGGGATAAAAGGATATCAATAACCTTTTCTCCGGACAGCTGCAGTTCCGATATACCGGCCTTTTCACGCAAATTTGCAAATAACTTGACTTTAACCTCAGCCATGAGAGAGATTATTTCATCCTATCCCTTAAATATACCTATGCCCATTAAGAATCAGCTATGCTGGAAGGTTTGGGGAATAATGCAGCAAGGTCAGGATTACAACACTGAGAACTCGCCAGAGCTGTCTGAGAAAAAATACAAATTGCTCGGGTTTCTGATCATTCTTTTTGCCCTGTTAATAAGATTGTTCGATCTGGGAGAGCGAGTACTTCATCACGATGAAAGCGTACATGCCAGTTTTACCCTTAAACTTCTCGAAAGCGGGCAATATAAATATGACCCTGCCTATCACGGCCCCTTTCTATTTCATTCTACTGCTGTTGTCTTTCACTTCCTGGGAATAAACGATGCGACAGCACGCCTGATCCCTGTTTTCTTCGGAGTAGCAGCAATTCTTCTGCTCTTTTTACTTAAGAAGGAACTTGGAGAAAGGGGTGTACTCTGGTCGGCTTTCTTGCTTTCTTTTTCTCCAAGTATGGTGTACTTTTCAAGGTTCTTCAGGAATGACCTGATCATTGTTTTCTGCACCCTGGCAACGGTTATAGGTGGAATTCGCTATCTTGAGAATCTTCACAGCTCAAAGAGGTACTCTTACCTCATCCTTGCTGCTTCCTCTCTTGCAGTTGCCGTATCCTCAAAAGAAAACACCTATCTTATTATCCTCATGTTCGGAGCCTATGCATTGATTTATTCTTTGTACGGATTTTACTCCGACTGGAAAAAAGAAAATCTGAGCTTTAAAAAAACTTTTATTCTCAAAATTTCAGCCGTTTCCCCATTCATACCAGAAATTCTGATTTCAGGCATTCTTTTTGTTTTTATTGTAATGTTATTTTATACAAGCCTCTTCAGAACCCCGGAAACTCTTTATTCAATTGTGGAAAAAGCTTTTTCTCACTGGATGGAGATGCATAGAATTGAACGTATAGGAGGCCCTTTTTACTATTATATTCCTATCCTTCTTGTATACGAAAGCCCGATTCTGATCTTTGGGGCTGCAGGTATAGTTCATTTTCTGAGAAAGAAAGGAAAAAACGCCTCCTTTTTCCTGTTTGTTTCTTACTGGGCAGTTTCGAGTTTGCTGCTTTACTCCTATCTTCAGGAAAAAGTCCCCTGGCTTGTTGTGCATATTGTCCTGCCTTTTGGGATTCTGGCAGGAGCTTACCTTGGAGATTTTTTTCCAGGAATACCTGGCCGAAGACAGAAGAATTTACTCGAAACAGAAAACACGAGTTTCGGAACAGACAAACCTCCCGTTTCCGGGATAAAACATTCCAGAGCCCATGTCCTTATTACAGGGATTCTGGCACTTACGCTAATAATATCACTGGCTCAGTGCTTCTCCGTAAACTTTTACAGGAGTATGGAACCTGATGAGCTGATGACGTATTCACAGACATCTCCAGATATCAGGGAACTTATGGAGAAAATAGAAGGATTCAATCTCGGGCCTGAAACTCTAAGAATATCCGTTGTGGATCCCGAAAGCCTTTACTGGCCTCTCCCATGGTACCTCAGGGACTATGAGAAAGCAGCATATTATACAGAACCGCCAACAAAAAAAGAGTACGACGCGATAATAGTACCTTCAACATACCGGATGTACGATCTGATTTCAGAAGAAAAATATTCCTCATATAATTTCTCCTTACGCCCTGGAAAGGAGTTTACTCTTTATTATAAAAAAGAACTTGAAAAAAACATATAAAAACATATACCAGACCGGAAAAAGGAAATTTACATTTTAAGTACAGGAAAACAATAGTATTAGAAGAATAGTATTAGAAGAATAGTATTAGAAGAATAGTATTAGAAGAATAGTATTAGAAGAATAGTATTAGAAGAATAGTATTAGAAGAATAGTATTAGAAGAACAATCTTTAAGTGGGAGATGGTATGAACAGAACACTCAGTCTGAAAAATAGCTTCTGCTTATCTTGCAGAACTATTCAGACTTCATCATCAATAGGGGCCTTTACAGGAGGCTTTATCGGATCAAAAGTTATAGGTTTCGACTTTTACGAAAGTTTAATTTTCGGCACAGGGGTTATGCCGAGGGCAGGAGTTGAGCTTGTGATACTCACTATAGGAAGAGAATTACAAATAATCAATCAGGAAACATTTTCGGCAATGGTCCTGATGGTAGTTGTATCTATTCTAATCTCACCGATCTGTGTGAGATGGGCTATTCAAGCCAGGCAACGAAAGAACGGGTAGGTAAATCAATCAAAGTTTGTCTTTTCTTTAGTTTTCCCCTGAGAACTTTTTCCTGAGAAATATTTTATCAGTTCCATTGAGATAAGCGTGGTAGAAGCAAGAGGCAGTATCACTCCCCAGTCAGAGAGAGAAAGCGGAACGGTCCTAAAAGCAGTCTGGAAAAAAGGAACATAAATTACTACCAGTTGCAGGATTATTGTTGTCAGGACTGCATAAACCAGGGACCTGTTTGTAAAAATTCCCAGGGAAAAGATTGAATAACGGTCGGACCGCCAGTTGAAAGCATTAAACATTTCTGAAAAAACTACGAGAGTAAAAATCAGAGTCTGGAGTTTCTCAATAGAGAAGTTTCTGTCAAGAGCCCAGGTTAAGACTAGAAGAGCCTGAAAAGCAATCAACCCTCCAATTCCCAGCCCGGCTGCGATTTCCCGGCGAGTGATAAGACCTTCCTCAACATTTCTTGGCTTCTGTCTCATAATGCCGCTGTCAGGAGGCTCAACTGATAGAGCCATAGGAGGAAGCCCGTCCGTAATCAAATTAATCCAGAGGATCTGAACCGCAATCAGAGGCAGAATCTGCCACCCCAGAATAGAAATAAGGACTATGAGCACCTCACCTATATGGGCTGAGAGCCCGTAAGTAATGAAGTTTCTAATATTTTTGAATATATTTCGTCCTTCCTCAACCGCTGCAACAATTGATGCAAAATTATCGTCCGTAAGGATCATGCTTGAAGCTTCTTTACTGACATCCGTGCCCGTAATCCCCATAGCTATTCCCATATCTGCAGCTTTAAGGGCAGGAGCATCGTTTACTCCGTCCCCGGTCATTGCTACGACATAGCCTTTTTTCTTAAGGGCGTCTATAACCCTCAATTTATGGGTAGGATAAACCCTGGCATAAACCGAGACTCTTTCAACCTCCCCTTCAAACTCGGCATCACTGAGGGTATCAAGTTCCGAGCCTGTAAGGGTAAGATCGTTTTCCTTCAAAATCCCCAGTTCTCTTGCAATTGCAGATGCCGTAATCTTATGGTCACCTGTTATCATTATGGTTTTAATACCTGCGTTTTCACATTTTTGGATTGCAACCTTTACTTCCTCTCTTGGTGGATCTCTCATGCCAGTTAAGCCTGAAAAAATCATATCTTCTTCAATTTTCTGAGACGGAAGTTCTCCTGAAGAATTCTTTTCAATAAAGAGTTCCTCATCCAGAGGATGGAATGAAAGAGCCATAACCCTGAGGGCCTGATCAGCCATTTCCCTAACTTCCCCTGTAATCAACTGCTTCATCTCCGGAGATAAAGATTTTATTTCACCATCAAGAAAAATCTTCGTACATGAGCCAAGAATTACCTCAGGAGCTCCCTTTGAGAAAGCAACCAGCCCTTTAAGAGGAAAGCTGCCAGAATCAGTTTCCAGTTTACTGATAGTGGTCATTCGTTTTCTTTCAGAGGAAAAGGGTATTTCCCCAAGGCGAGGATATTTTTGATCAATATCAACTTTATGAAGCCCTGCCTTTGCCGCAGCAACCACAAGAGCTGCCTCCGTGGGATCTCCTTTGATCTCCCATTTTTCATTTTCCTTAAAAAGACCAGCATCGTTACAAAGAGCAGCTCCCAGTAAAAGGATCTGAAGATGGGAGTCATCCGTAGAAACTTTATCACTTACCTTAAAGAACTCTCCTTCGGGAGAATATCCTGCTCCCGTAACATTCAAAACCTGATTGTTGACACAAATTTTTTCAACCGTCATTTTGTTCTGCGTAAGCGTGCCTGTCTTATCCGAACAGATAACGTTTGTTGCTCCAAGAGTTTCTACAGATGGCAGTTTTCTTATAAGGGCATGCCTTTTGACCATACGTCTTACTCCGAGCCCAAGCCCTACCGTAACAACTGCAGGAAGAGCTTCAGGAATAGCAGCAACCGCGAGAGCAACGCCCCATAAAAACATATCAAGGAGAGGAAAACCATAAAAAACCCCAAGCATTGCAACAAAAGCCACAATTATAAGAGTCGCAATACCAATCCATCTGCCGAACTTATCAAGGCTTTCCTGTAAAGGAGTTCTGGATCTCTCTATTGTCCCCAGAAGCCCGGCCAGCTCCCCAAAAGCCGTATTCATTCCGGTTGCGGTAACGATTGCACTGCCTCTTCCGTAAGCAACTGCAGTTCCTGTATAGACCATATTTGTCCTGTCAGCTTCAGGAGTTTCGGAGGGCAGGACTTCAATGTTTTTCTGGACAGGCACGGACTCTCCTGTAAGGGAGGACTCATCAATTTTGAGATTGAACTCTTTAATGATCCTGGCATCCGCAGGAATGCGGTCTCCGGTTTCAATAAGGATAAGATCCCCAGGAACGAGATTGTTTGAGGAAATATTTTTTTCAACCCCGTCCCTTATAACAGTAGCTTCAGGTGAAGTAAGGGACTTTAGAAGCTCAATTGCTTTCTCGGCTCGATATTCCTGCACGAAGCTGAGAATCCCTGCAAGAAAAACCGTAAAAATAATGACTATTGCATCAACTACCTCCCCGAGAAGAGCCGAAACAATAGAGGCCGTAATCAAAATAAAAATCAAGATACTTTTAAACTGTGAGATAAAGAGCTGCAGAACCGATACTTTTTCCTTTTCTTTAAGTTCATTTTCGCCATATTTTTTAAGTCTTTTTTCGGCTTCCTCTGAACTCAAACCTGCTTCCGATACTCCAAGCTCTTCAAAAACGGAGTTGACTTCCTGATCGTAATACACCCCTCTATCCCTCAAAGTCCCCTAATAATCCGGAGATGTTCCTCGATTAATATATCTGCTTATTTAATATAAGTTTCAAAGCATATATAGCAGTTAAATATATCGATAGGTTAAGGGGTTTTTAAAGAAATTTCAGTAACATGGACTCTTGTGGAAAAAGAGATATAAAACTTTAGCTGTTTTTATATCAAGATGGGGATCTGGAATCTATTCGAATCTAGTTGAAACCTATTTGAAATTATTCAAATTTAGTTGAAATCTATTTGAAATTATTCAAATTTACTTGAAATCTATTTGAAATTATTCAAATTTACTTGAAACCTATTTGAGTCTGGTTGATTTCTTAAGAGTTACCAAAGTTCTGTCCGAAAAGTAAAAAAGATAAGGGAAAGTTGGGTATGAAAATCGTAATAGTAGGAAGTGGACTTGCGGGGTTGTCAGCTGGGTATAAGCTCTGTAAATCAAACGAAATTGTTATTTTTGAAAAAGATGCAGAAATCGGGGGGATGGCTGCAAGTTATTGCCAGAACTTTGCCGGAAAGAAGTACTTTATAGAAAAGTACTATCACCATATATTCAGGAGCGACTCGGAACTTCTTGACCTGATAAGGGAACTCGGGCTTGAAGGTCAAATGCTGTGGCTAAAGGGGAAAGACGCCTACTTTGTGGACGGCAAAAACTATCCTATGAACACTCCTGCTGAAATTCTGAAATTTAAACCTCTTTCGTTTACGGATCTGGTAAAACTTGGGCTATTGGTGCTCAGGATAAAGCTAATAAATGATATGACTTCTTATGACAGAATAAAAGCAAAAGAATGGATTCTTGATACAGCTGGACAATCCGTATATGAAAACTTTTTTGCTCCTCTTATGAAAAGTAAATTCGGTGAAAATGCCGAAAATGTTTCTGCTGCCTGGCTTATCGGGCGTGTGAAAATAAGGTCAGACCGGGGAAAAGAAGGAGAAAAGTTGGGGTACCTCAAAGGAGGATTTAACTCCCTAATAGAAGCTCTGGCAAGGGAAATCAATGCACATGGGGGCAAGATCTTACAGAACGAAGCAGTAACGGAAATCGTAATCAAAGATAATGCAGTGCAGGGAGTGATTGCGAATGGGAATTTCATTCCCTGCGAAGCCGTGATTTCAACTGTTGAACCCAGAGTACTTGATATCCTCACGAAAGGCAAACTTGGAGCTCTTCATGCGACCCTGCAAAGTATTCATTATCAGGGAACTGCGTGTGCCCTCATAGGACTTGATAGAGAGCTTATGAAAGATGGAAATTACTGGTTGAATATAAAAGCTGACGTGCTTTTCGGAGCTGTAATTGAACACACCAACTTTATGCCTTTTGAAGACTATGGAGAACATCTTATCTATGTAACTTCTTATTTTCAGGATGAAAACAATGACCTCTGGATAAAGAAGGAAGAAGAAGTTCTGAATTCTTACCTGAAGGGTCTGGAAAAGATGTTTCCCGATTTCTCAAGAACCGATATCCACTGGGCAAAACTCTTCCGCAGAATGGATACTGCACCTGTGTATGAACAGGGATACCTTGAAAAAGTTCTGCCGTTTTCGCCAGGCCCATCCGGACTTTATCTGGCAGGAATGTTCTCATCAACCAATTACCCGGAAAGAAGCATGAATGGCTCTGTAAAAGCCGGGTTTGAAGTTGCGAACTTTTTCATGAAAAAAGAAGAGAATTGCGAAGTTTGCTGGCTCGACTGAGAAAATGAAGTCCTGTACTTTCATTAAAAGTGTTGTGTACCTGAAGAGTTCCCAGACTTAACATAATCTTTAAGGACGAACTATTATATAGTCTCAGGGATGATAATATATTGTCTGTATCCGCATGCAGAATTTCTTTCTGCATGATTACCTGTCCTTCCGGATTTATCATTCAAGGGGATTTGAGCAATGGTGAATAAGGAAAAGACAGTAAAAACCTAAAAAATCTAGACTTCTGCCGTTAGTCGGCATTTTGGGGGCATGCTGGCCAAGTCCGCATTTGCGGGGATGGCACAGGAGAATTAACTTGTTTTTCCTTGAGCCTGGCTCTCAAAAAAATCCCGGATGCTGTAAAAAAGCTGCCCTGGCCTCCGGGTAGGGGTATTGGCAGCGTAAAATAAGAGGAGTGGTAAAAGATGTTATTCATGGACGTTAGTACCTGGGACCCTTCGAACCGCGATAAGATCCTTGAGCATTTTAAGAGATTAGAGATTCCAGACGGAATCGATGTCATTAACCAGTGGATTGACCTTTCCGGAAACCGCTATTACATCCTTTACGAAGCTGAGAGTGCCGAAGCTTACGGAGCTTTCAACCTACCCTGGTCGGATATCTGTGTAATTGATAGCGTACCGGTTATGGAAGCTTCCGAATTCATGCAGCTTCTACCTAAATACCATAAGAAGTAAATATAGAGTTAGTAACTCTTAATTTATTTGTACGGTTTTCAGGAAAAGTCCGATGAGCTGCATATTAACTGGCTCATCGAAAAATCTTTATTTTATCAGTATCAAACTTCAGAGCTTTCTCGTAGCCTTCTTGCTCAGTACGTTTCTTGATCAGTACGTTTCTTGATCAGTATGTTTCTTGCTCAGTATGTTTCTTGCTCAGTATGTTTCTTGCTCAATGCGTTTCTTACTCAGTACGTCAAGTTTTTAGCAGTATTAGTTCATGTTTTCAACATCACTGTTTTTAAATCAAGGTATTCGGAAAGAGCATCAGGCCCGTTTTCTCTTCCTATTCCGCTCTGCCCGGTACCTCCAAAAGGAACTTCAGGAGCGATCTTAAGGTGCTGATTTAGCCAGATAATCCCTGCATTTAACTGTTCACATCCTTTACGGGCTTTATCAAGATTTTTTGTCCATAGAGACGCTCCAAGCCCATAACAGGTATTGTTAGCTTCTTCAATCGCTTCATCAAGGTTTTTTACCTGAACTACAGGTAGCACCGGGCCAAATACTTCTTCTTTCAGAAGCCTGGATTCCCTGGGCACATCTGCAACAAGTGTGGGCTCGAAAAAATATCCTTTACTGCAGGCGCTTTTCTCCGGAACTCTGCCTCCTGTAACTATCCTGCCTTCATCCTTTTCTTCGACATCTGCTACAAGCTTTTTTATATATTCCCACTGCCTGCGGTTGTTAAGGGGTCCCATATCGATGTTTTCATGCATTCCGTTTCCAACCCTCAAGTTCCGGATACCTGCTTCAAGCTTTTTTATGAATTTTTCAGCTACGGTTTCAAAAACAAACAGCCTCTTTACAGCAGTACAGGTTTGTCCGCAATTGTAAAATCTTCCCCTTAGAGCCCCTAAAACTGCGGCCTCAAGGTCAGCATCATCACAGACCAGCATGGGATCACTTCCTCCAAGCTCAAGGGTCACTCTTTTCATCCCACAGGCTGCAAGTTCGGCTACACGTTTTCCGGTTCTTGCTTCTCCGGTAAAGGAGATTCTCTTTACCTTCGGGCTTTTAACCAGGCTTTCTCCCACAATATTCCCAGGCCCTGTAACGATATTGAGCACGCCTGGTGGAAGCCCTGCCTCACTCAGGATAGAAGCCAGGGTAAGGTTAGTGAGGGGAGTATTGCTTGCAGGTTTCAGGACAAGCGTATTTCCTGATATCAGGGCAGGACCTATCTTCCATGCCATTATAAGAGCAGGCATATTCCAGGGTATTATGGCTGCACAAACACCCAGAGGCTTTTTTACAGTAAAAGCGTATCCGTTTTGAGGAACCGGAACAAAATCTCCGTGAGAACTACTTGCAAGCCCGCAATAGTACTCAAGGACATGTGCAAAACCTTCGATTTCGTTTTTAGATTCGGCTAAAGGTTTACCTTGCTCCCTGGTGAGCAGGACGGCAAGTTCATCCTTTCTCTGTCTTACAATTCCCGCAGCTATGTAAAGAACCCTGGCTCTTTGCTGCGGAGATGCTGAAGCCCAACCATTAAAAGCTGACGATGCAGCTTCAACCGCCACCTCCACATCATCTTCCGTGCCTTTCGGAACTCGGTCAATAAGTTCACATGTTGCCGGATTTACGATATCGAAAAATTCGCCACTGCACGCTTCCACAGCATTTCCGTTAATCTGCATTTTCATATCTATCAGTATTCATAAAGACCTATTTTAAGATAACAAGGATAGCTTAAAGACGATTTTCAGATATGTCTATAGTCTCATGCTCTGTGTTCGATGCTTCTACCACCATTCAAATCGGCATCAAGTTCAAAAATCATAGGAGAAATTAGTTCCGTATATAAATCAACAACTTTATTTATAAATTTAATAATATTCAATTATATCATCCTTTTTTGGTTTAATTTTGGATCATGAGTTTAATATAACACTAATTTAAAATTTTAGATTAAAACCTTAAAATATTTATAATTAAAACTGTCTCTATTTATATGTACAATATTTTCAGAAAATAAATGTCAAACGGAGACAAAAATGAAATGGGAAATTTTATCGAGGATGTCTATTGCCAAATTCTTGACTTCGATCTCGTATGTGGCAGCACATAAGCAAGCGGAGGTAGACCTATGAATCGGAATAATATGAAGCAATTGATAATATCGGTTATGATTGTAGCCTTAATGTTGGTAGCGAGCATAAGCATAAGTTCTGCGTCTGATTATGGTACCCAAGTTGGTTCGTTTACATTAAATGGAGTAACTGTGCCTGCTTATTCCAATGGAAATAACGATTATAATAGCAAAACATGGAGTTCTTATGGACTTCAGTACCAATGCGTAGAGTATGTAAATCGTTTTTATGTGCAGGCTTTAGGCCATACAAACATGATTCACACTGGCAATGCTAACCAATATTTTTCTAGTGCTTCAAGCAGAGGTTTAGATG
>Ga0074193_1003408_pt1 | contig 11753 bp, 10 predicted proteins | sample EPASupsiteHSE605_FD_64523 | JGI IMG/M metagenome (GOLD analysis project Ga0074193, IMG submission 64523) | Bioremediated contaminated groundwater from EPA Superfund site, New Mexico - Sample HSE6-05 | ecosystem: Environmental > Aquatic > Deep subsurface > Groundwater > Contaminated ...
CGGCGTTTCGCGCCGTTCCCTTTACGTGGGAGGATAATTCCATCCGACGAACCACATTACAAGGAGGATAAACAAAATTGTTTAGAGGTAAAAATTACAAAGAGAGCGCAAAGCTCGTAGATAAAGCCAGTCTTTATGATCCCATGGAGGCCTTTGACCTCGTCATCAAGGCTTCGAAGGCAAAGTTCGACGAAACAGTCGAGCTGCACGTCAAGCTCGGTGTCGATTCCCGCCACGCAGACCAGCAGGTCCGCGGCGCTATCGTTCTTCCCCACGGCACCGGCAAGGTCCGCAAGGTTCTTGTTTTCTGCAAGGACGAGCGTCAGCAGGAAGCTCTGGACGCAGGCGCGGACTTCGTCGGCGGACAGGACATGGTCGACAGGATCCAGAAGGAAAACTTCTTTGATTACGATGTCGTTGTCGCAACACCCGATATGATGGGCGTTGTCGGCCGTCTGGGTAAGATTTTGGGACCTAAGGGCCTTATGCCTACGCCAAAAGCCGGCACAGTCACTCCGAACATCGCTCAGGCGGTCAAGGAAATCAAGGCCGGTAAAATCGAGTATCGTCTGGACAAGACCAACATCATCCACTGCCCCATCGGCAAGGTGAGCTTTGGTCCCGAGAAGCTGAACGATAACTTCGCAACTCTCATAGGCGCTATCATCAAGGCCAAGCCCGCTGCGGCAAAAGGTCAGTATATCAAAAGCTGCGTTACAGCTTCCACAATGGGACCCGGAGTTAAGATTAACCAAGCCAAGCTCATCTAATCGGGTACCACAGAAGACTTGCACCGCAAAAAGCTGAGCTTTTTGCTTACTTCGTCAGAGCCGCTCTGCTGTATACTCATACAGCGACGAGCGGCTCTTTCTCGTCTGCAGGCTCTTTTAGACATACGGAGAAAACTTCTGTACCGCCGAAAAACTTCACGGCTTGAATACTCGGACAAAAAGTGGTATCCTATGCCAGAGGATACCACTTTTCCGATTACGGGAGGAATCAGTATGGCAACACCGCACAACAGCGCTGAAAAAGGACAGATTGCAAAAACAGTTCTCATGCCGGGAGATCCGCTAAGAGCAAGATTTATCGCCGAAAACTTTATTGACGACCCCGTGCTTGTAAACAACGTACGCGGTGTGCAGGGCTATACCGGCACAAAGCGCGGAGTTCCCGTGACAGTCATGGCAAGCGGCATGGGCATCCCCTCGATAGGAATCTACAGCTATGAGCTTTATAATTTTTACGGTGTCGATAACATCATACGCGTCGGCAGCGCCGGAGCGCTTTCCGACGAGCTTAAGCTTCGTGACATCGTCGCGGGTATGTCTGCCGCGACCGACTCGCGCTTTGCCGAAAAATTCGGCGTACCCGGAACGCTTGCGCCGACCGCGAGCTTCGAGCTTCTGCGCTCCGCCGTCGAATGCGCGGAGGCAAAGAAGCTGAAAATAAGCGTCGGGAGCGTTTTTTCAAGCGATAATTTCTACGGCGACGAGAACTCATCGATGGATAAGTGGAAAAAGATGGGCATACTGGCAGTGGAGATGGAAGCCGCGGGGCTTTATCTGACGGCGGCGAGAGCGGGAAAAAGGGCCCTGTGCCTCTGCACGATTTCCGACCATATCTACAGGACCGAGGAAATGAGCGCCGAGGAAAGGCAGCTCGGTTTTGCGGAAATGATCGAGCTTGCGCTTGACGTCGCGGTCAAAATGGGCTAGGCAAACAGAAAATCCGTCCTGCAATTTCGTGCCGGACGGATTTTATCGTTTTATATGCCGGGGAAAAAGGAAATCAGTTCTTATCTATGAGCTCTTGTGCCATGGTGAACAGGTCTGAAGCCGTCAGAGCGGTATTACTAGACCTGAGATTATAATCAATGCCGCAGTCTGTCCAGTTGACAAATTGGATTGTTTCGGTTTCCTCTTCGGTGCTGCCGTACGAGAAAACCACGGAGCCGTTGGCCTGTGCTTCCTTGTCGGCGTCGGTGAGCTGGTAGCCTTCGGGAACAAATCTGTAAACCTGCATATCGTAATTAAGGTCGATGTTTTTATAACTTGATATCTGATCATAATTGGTTTGATTAACGACAAAGCTGCCGGTTTTGCTCGAGGATATGGAAACTAGCTGTCCGTCTGCGGAGGCATAATCAGCGTCAAGCTGTTTGAACTGGAAAAGGTTCTCGTTGGAAGCGCTCGCTCCTGCCGTTTCATATATGCTAGCCTCTTTGAAGCTGTATCCGTTTGAAAAGCTGCCGATAAGCTTCGGAGCGAAGCCAATATCCTTCTGAAGTGTTTCAACGGAAGGCATTTCGGTATAAACACTGTTTCCGCTTGATTTCGATACATAATGATCGAATGTTCCGGACGCGAAAACCGTGACGGTAACCAAACAGCATATTATCGCGGCAATGCATGCCACGTTCTTAATTGAAAAAACTCTTTTCATATGGGGCTCCTTATTGTTTTCATAGAATAATTCGTTATGGATTCTTACTTTGAGCGGGTCGGGGGCGTTTACCTGATTTGCCCGCTCCGACAGAGCTTCACGTATCAGACAATCAAATGGCTTGCTTTCCTGCACAGGTTTCACTCTCCTTTTCGTTGTATTCCGGCGTGTCAAGGCGTTCTCTGAGCTTTTTCCTTGCGGTATGCAGCCGGGATTTGACCGTGCCCTCACTGCATTTTAATACTTGAGCAATTTCTCGTGTCGTCAATTCGTTATAATAATAGAGAATAACCACCGTTTTCTGGTTTGGCTCAAGACCGGATATCTCGGAGCACAGAATGCGCTTCGTCTCCGTGAGCTCATGGTTTGCAATCGATGTGTCCACGTTAATCTCGTCGGCTTTTTCGATTACATTCTCGTCTGCAATCTCAATGCTGGCAAGCTTACCGTATTTCCACGCGATTCTTGTGAGAATATGGTAAAACCATGCGGTAAACGCTTTCGGATTTTTTAAGCTGCCGATACTTCTATAGCAGGTAACAAAGGTCTCCTGTGCTATGTCCTCACAAATCGACTGATTACCAGTTATGAGATAGGCCGTTCTGACAGCATCATTTTTGTACTTTTCGTAAAGCTCGTCAAACGAACTCCTGCTGCCATTTTGAACCAAAACCACCAGTTCTTCCGTGCTGATTTCATCATCTCCCTACGATAACGGGTGACGGCAAATTAGCCGCCGCTTAGGTGCACCTGCTTATAAGAGCCGTTTAAAGAAGAAAAAGTTCATTTAATTTAATGAATCCTCGTAAAAAATAAAATATAACATCGCTTACGGGCATTATACTGATTGCAACGCGGGTATTATATCATAGCCGCAGAGCGGCGTTATGTATATGTAGTTTTAATCACGCGCGTGCCGGTTCTGTAGGCACATGTGCGATATAATAAGGAATAACTTGTGGCGGGTTTTAGTTGGACATGACGGATAATTGGTAGTATAATACTCTTCGCAGGTCATATAAATGTAGATGTGCTATTATTCCGAATCGCGGAAGCAGGTGTATCATTATGCAGATTCTACCCGTAGTTTTTCTGATACTGGCGGTTACGCTGGTGCTTTTTTTCTTTGCTTTGTATTTGCGTCTGTTCAAACACGAGGACCCCGTCGCGGACGTCTACGAGAGAGAAACAGCGTCTCTCAGCTATCCCAGACGGCGTTTTCCCATGACGAAAAGGGATATTCTACCGCTGATACTGATAACGCTTTTATACGCTGTCGTGGTTTTCTACGGACTTGGCGACAAGCAGGCTCCCGACAGCTTCTGCCATTATTCCGAAAAAGGCCGCTATGTCATAATCGAACTGCCCGAGGAAACTCCTATTTCGCGGGTAATGTACTATTCGGGGCTATATACCGGCAATTATTTTCTCCAGTATTCTCTGGACGGCGTCAACTATACCGACGAGTCCACTATGGAGCAGAAATATTCCGACATTTTCAAGTGGAACGAAGCGAAGCTGAATACGGCCAACAAACCTGCGAAATATATCCGCATTATAGCTGACGACACTTTGGAAATGGGCGAGCTTGCTCTCTATGACTGGCAGGGCCGCCGAATATCGCCCGACACGCTGAAGTATGACGCGGGCTGCGCTCCGCTTTTTGACGAGCAGGAGATGGTCCCCGACGTTATGACCTATATGAACAGCGCGTATTTCGACGAGATATACCATGCGCGCACGGCATACGAGAACATCCGCAACATCAAGCCCTACGAGAACACCCATCCGCCGCTGGGCAAAATAATAATCGGCTTGGGTATTAGAACTTTTGGACTCAATCCTTTCGGCTGGCGTTTCATGGGAACGCTTTTCGGCGTTCTGATGCTGCCGTTCTTTTATATCTTTATTAAAAATCTCTTTGGGTCTACGGCGATATCAATTTGCGGAACATCGCTGTTCGCCTTCGATTTCATGCACTTCGTGCAGACACGCATTGCGACTATCGACACCTATGGCGTGTTCTTTATCATCCTCATGTATTTTTTCATGTACCGTTATATAACGGCACCGCGGGACGACCCCTATATGAAAAAGCGGCAGGAAACTATACCGTTGTTTCTGTCGGGACTGTGCTTCGGTCTGGGCGCCGCTTCAAAGTGGACTGCGATTTATGCCGGTGCGGGTCTGGGACTTGTCTGGCTTCTATTCCGCATTGCCAGAGGTAGAGAGCTCGTTTTGACGGGGCATAAAAAGGAGCATGGAAAAGAGCTCGTTTTAAACATCCTGCAGTGCATCGTTTTCTTTGTCATCATTCCGGCAATTATCTACTATGTCAGCTACTATCCCTACGGCAGGGCGGAGGGTATGTCCGGCCTCAAAATGTTCTTCAATAAGGACTACGCGAAGCTCGTTCTCGAAAACCAGAGCTCCATGCTCAAATACCATGAGGGCGTCCACGCGACACATCCGTACTCTTCTCGCTGGTATCAGTGGATAGTGGACGGCAGACCCATTCTGTATTTCCTCCACTCATATCCTGACAACATGAAATCTGCCTTCGGAGCCTTTTTGAACCCGCTGGTCTGCTGGGGCGGCTTGTTTGCCATCTTCGCAATGGCATGGAAAACTGTCCGATTCAGAGACGGAAAAGCGTTATTTATCCTGTTGGGATATCTGGCGCAGCTGGTTCCGTGGATTTTTATAACGCGCATAACCTTTGAATACCACTATTTTCCTTGCCTCATTTTTCTCGTTCTGGCGATTTGCCATGTGTTCAATTCCTTCAGACTGAGGGATAAAAGATGGAAGCGAAAGGTCTTCGGCGCGACGGCCCTTTGTTTGTTGCTGTTCATTGCGTTCTATCCGGTGCTGACGGGCGTTCCCATTGCAAGAGCGTATTCGGATTTGCTGGCGTGGATACCGGGCGCATGGCCTTTCTGAGCTGAAAGACCTATAATCAGATGATAAAAAGAGGGTGCAAAATGCTTTTAGTCGACTACCACATCCACAGCATCTGCTCCGACGACGGGCACAACACCATGCTCGAAATGGCACTCGCGTCCCGTGATAAGGGAGTAACTCAGCTCTGCTTCACCGATCACTGCGACATAGACGATTATTTAACGGCCAAGCCGAATCCGAACTGCCTTTGCATTTGTGAGGCGATGCTTAAAATGTACAGGGAAACCCTCGACGCGGTGCCCGACGATATCAAGATATTTCTCGGAATTGAGCTCGGGGAGGCCAACCATGACCCTGAACAGGCGAAGAGAATAGCGGGCTTGCAGGAACTTGATTTTGTCCTCGGCTCGATTCATAACCTCAAGGGCAAGCGCGATTTTTACGACACCAAGTATCGCAGCGACGACCTAAGCCAAAGACTCGTAGACAACTACATGGACGAGCTTATCGAGCTTTCACTCATCGACTGCTTCGACGTTGTGGCACACGTCGGTTACCCTGCTCGCTTTATTCGCAAGGGCGGAGCAAGAGTTGAGATCAGTACAAGGACCTACGGTGAAAAGCTGGAAGTATTTTTGAAAAACCTTATCGAGCGCGGAAAGGGCATCGAGATTAACTGCTCGGGCTTCCGTACACCGCCGGGCGGCGGTTCGCTGCCGGCTCCGGATATACTGCGGCTCTACAGGGAACTGGGAGGCGAGCTGATTACCATCGGCAGCGATGCGCACAGGGTGACCAACGCAGGAGTGGGGCTTGCCGAGGGCTTTGACATTCTGCGCGATTTGGGATATAAATATGTTGCGGTCTACGAAAAGAGAAAACCAAAGTTCGTGAAAATATAGTAAGAAGATATTTTAGGATGAAAATTATTGTATAAGGATAATAATGCTTAAAGAATGGAAGGGACGATTGAAAAGATGATAGCACTGGGAAGCGACCACGGAGGCTTTGCCCTTAAAAAAGAGATTATGATGCACCTTGACGAAAAGGGCATTGCCTACAAGGACTTCGGCACATATACGCAGGAGAGCTGCGACTACCCCGTTTACGCGGAGCTGGTTGCAAAGGCCGTCGTTTCCGGCGAATGTGAAAACGGAATCGTCGTTTGCGGGACAGGCGTCGGAGTTTCGATTGCTGCGAACAAGGTAAGAGGCATAAGAGCTGCACTCTGCCACGACTGCTATACGGCGGAATACACGCGCAGACACAACAACGCCAACATCCTTGCGCTCGGCGGACGTGTCATCGGCGCCGGACATGCGCTCAAGGTCGTCGATATTTTCCTTAACACAGATTTCGAGGGCGGAAGGCACGCAAGGCGCGTCGACCTCATTACAAAGATCGAAGAAGAGAATAACCGATAATTCGGAGGGCATTAAATGGCGTTTAAAGCAAAGGACATCTATCAGGGCAGAAAAAAAGCGCACTCGCGCGCGGGTGTGATTATATCTGTTGTTCTGGCCCTTATAGTAGCCGCCGTTCTGCTTTTTTACGGGCTGAGGCATTATGCGGTCTATGACGAAAGCGGGAACGCAACGATAGTTCTGCCCTGGTCCCATAAAGAGCAGACCGACGACGTAACGGAAAGCCCTACGGTAAGCCCCGAGGACAGCACGGAGCCAAGTCCGTCCGCGAATTAGGAGCAGTTTTAGCCTTAATGTAACATAAATCGAAAAAGTGCTTGCAAATATCAAATACCTATGCTAAAATACAACTTGCGCTTTGAAAGCTAAACTCTGAAAGAGGTGAACATAATGAAGGAAGGTATCCACCCTAACTACCAGCAGACCACTATTAGGTGTGCTTGCGGCGAAGTTATTGAGACAGGCTCTACGAAGAAGGACATAACGGTTGAGATTTGCTCCAAATGTCACCCCTTCTATACAGGCAAGCAGAAACTGGTCGACACCAGCGGACGCGTTGAGAAGTTCAACAAGAAGTTCGGTCTGTAAGTCTGTAATAAATTCGTAAGAAAAGACCCGCGCCTTTTGGCGCGGGTCTTTTACGTTTTCTTACTGCCTCTCTGCTATAATGCGGGGAGGATATTTCAGTGCGGGGGCGTAATTTCGGAAACGAGTCCGGCGCGCAGGAAGCAAAGCAGGCAGGAGGAAACAGGCTTTTCAAAAATGCGCGACATGGCGTAGGCATACGCGAGCATTTGCTTTTTATAATGCCCTGTGGCGTCCTGCAGGGTATCCTTCGTCACATGGTCAGTCTTGTAGTCGATTATCACAAGCGAGCCTTTTTCCTCGATGCAGCAGTCTACGACGCCCTGCAAAAGGACACTTTCGTTTCCCCCTTCCGGGAAAAATACTCCCGCCGGGCAGAGAAGGGAAAAGCGCTTTTCACGATGGACCGCTTCGGCGGCTGTGATGCGTCGGCCCGTTTCGGAGGCAAAAAATCCGAGTATCGAGGCCCTGTCCACGGCCTTTGCCTGCCTTTCGCTGAGCTGGCCCAGAGCTTTGATCCTTTTAATCTCGTACTCGATTTTCTCAAGGCCGGAGGTTTTCTCAAAATCGATGAACTGCATCACGATATGCGTCGCCACACCGCGCTCAGAGCCTGTCAGCGGTCGGTCATCCCCAGCGAAATCGGGCAGACGGAAGGAAAACGCGCGCTCTTTTGCGATAGTCTCACCGCCCGTGTCCTCGTCGTCCTGCGGAAGAGAGGTCGCCGTGAGCTTGGACGGAAGCTTTGCGGCGTATTCAAACCGATATTTCCAGTTCAGCACCCTTTTCAGCTCCGCAAGCTCTGCTTCGTCCGGGGCTTCGCATAAGGCTTCCAACGCATCAGGGGCGGGCGTATCGGAAGTGACGTCAGGCACCGGCTCCTCCGTTCTGAGCGTGAGAAGTCCGCCGTTTTCAATGAGAGCCGCCGAGATGAGCCAGTGCGCCATCGACGGCAGGGCTTTGAGAGTTTCGGGGCTCATGGGCGCCGAAATATTTTCTGAGAGCTTTTCGATAAGTGCCGCGGGGTCTTTAGACGCGCACGAAATATACAGCCGCTCCTTCGCTCTCGTCATCGCGACGTACAGCACGCGCATTTCCTCGGAGAGCATTTCAAAATTCAGGCGTGACGCGACAGCGCGGCGCGCAAGCGTCGGGTACTCGATGCCGCGCTCCGTATCGGTCAGCTTGCAGCCGAGGCCGAGCTCGGGATGTATTAGCACGGGCGAGCGCAGATCCATCTTGTTGAATTCGCGCGAGGTGTTTGCAAGAAAGACGACGGGAAATTCAAGACCCTTCGACTTGTGGATACTCATTATAGAAACCGTGTTACCGGAGCTTCCCGAGCCGGAGACCGGCTCCTCGCCGCGCTCCTCCATGCGCTTTAACTGTTTAAGGAAACCGAAAAGTCCGCGATAACCGTTTTCCTCAAATTTCGCGGCGTATTCCAGAAGCAGCATAAGATTTCCGCTGCAGACTGAACCGCCCGGAGTCGCGGAGCAGACCGCGGTCAGCGCAAGGCGATCGTATATTACACACAGGAGCTCATATACGTCTATGTCTTCGGTAAGAACGCGAAATTCCCTTAGCGTATCAAGAAAGGCGAGGCACTTTTCATCGACTTCGGCAGCCTTTGTGAGAGCTGAGTAGAAATCTCCGTCCCTGTCGAATACGCGGATGAGTGAGAGCTCGTCGGCGGTGAAGCCGAAAACGGGGGACGAAAGAACTGAGGCGAGCGGAATATCGCGGTGAGGATTATCTATAACGGATAATAATGATATAGCGGTTAGAATTTCCGGGGATGTGAAAAAGCCGCCGCCCTGCTCGGCAAAGACCGGCACACCCGCCTCAAAAAGCGCGCGGCGGAAGGCGGCGCCCGCTGTGTTTGGAGAGCGCAGCAGAATGGCGATGTCGCCGTATCTCACGGGACGCTCCGCACCGTTATCGAGTATGGTTTCTCCGCTGCCGACAAGCTGCCTTATCTGACGCGCGACCATTTTTGCTTCAAGATAGGTTTTGTCGGGGCGCTCCTCGCCGTCCTCAGCCTGAGGAACGGCAAGAACGGTGAGCGCCGCCTTTCCGCGTGAAGGCTGTGCGGGATCAGGATGGATAAGGGCCGCGTCATCGCCATAGGAAATCTCGCCGAGAGCTTCGCTCATCAGATTTCTGAAAACATGGTTGCAAGCGCCGAGAATGTTACCGTCAGAACGAAAATTGCTCTGCAGGAGAATTTTCTTCGGCTCGGTATCCTCTGCGGAGACTAATTCTTTGTAATTATGGTATTTCTCTATGAAAATCGAGGGATCGGCAAGACGGAAGCGGTAAACCGACTGCTTGACATCGCCCACCATAAAGACGTTGTTCCCGCCGCGTGATATGCAGCGGAAGATGAGGTTCTGCACGGCATTGACATCCTGATACTCGTCCACCATTATCTCCGTGTAGCGGCGCGAGACTGCAAGCGCCGTTTTTGTCGGCTCGCCGGTTTCCGGGTCACTCAAAAGCTTTACGGCAAAATGCTCGAGGTCGGAAAAGTCCAGAAGATTGAGCCGCTTTTTTTCCGCGGAGTAGAGCCTGTCAAATTCGAGCGTCAGCTTGATCAGCGCGCGCATAGCGGGAGCGGTCGCCGAGAGCTCAAGCAGAAGCTTTTCCGAAGGAGCGTCGAAAATGGCGCAAAGGTTTTTGCACGCTTTTATACAGCCCTCGCGCGCCGAAACGAGCGCGTTTTTTCGCTCCTCAAAATCATATTTTCTAAGCGGTTTTAAGCGCGGAAAGGGTATTGGGAGTAAGTTTTCCACTTCGTCCCAGCTTCTGTCGAGCGCGCGGATGAAGCCGCGGAGGGCATCCATAGTTTCGCACAGGCTGTCGCCGTAGGCGGAGATTATCGGGGCGTTTTCGATTTCATCGGAGCGGAGGAGCGAAAAGACGGATTCCAGCCGCCCCAGCCAGTAAAGCGACGTCTGCCTTGCCGTGGCCATAAGCTCAAGTCCCCAGACCGTTTTGCCGGCATCGGTAAGCCCGGATACGTCGAGAGAGGCAAGCTGAGAAGCCGCCCACTTCTCAGGATAGGGATGGCTCTGCATTTTCTCGTTAAGTCCGAGAACTGTTCGTGCCAGACGGGAATCGTCCCTTCCCGCACCGACGCTGTCTACAAGCGCCGCAAAATCGCTGTCCTCGGCAATATGCTCATAGGCGTTTTCCAGAGCCTTGTCGAGCGCTTTTTCCTTGAGCTCAGCGCATTTGTCCTCGTCGCCTACACGAAAATCGGGCGTCAGCCCCGCCTTGTGGCAGTATTCGCGAAGTATCTGGGTGCAGAAGCTGTGTATCGTGCCTATCTGCGCCCTGTAGCAAAGTGTTGTCTGACGGCGCAGACGGCGGTTTTCAGGCTCCTCCGCCGAGCGCAGGGAAAGCTCGTCAAGTATCCTTGAGCGAAGCTCGGCAGCCGCCGCGCGGGTGTAGGTAATGATGAGGAAGGAACTTATGTCCTTGGGAGCTTTTTTGTCCGTGACATAGGCCATTAGCCGCTCGGTGAGCACCCGTGTTTTTCCGCTGCCAGCCGCGGCGGAGACAAGAAGCGAGGAGCCGCGCGAATATACGGCGTTTTTCTGGTCGGGGGTCAATTCAAATCTGCTCATTGCCCGCCCTCCAGTCTTTGCCAGAACTCGTTGGGCTTCAGCTTTGAAAGATAGCGGATTTTGTCGCGTTTTTCGTCGAAGCGGCAGACCGCGGCGTAAGGACACCAGAGGCAGGCGTTATCCTGCTCCCCCCTGTAATAGGGCGAGGCTTCGATTTTTCCACCTGAAAGGTTTTCCGCCAGTTCGAGCAGCCGACTGTCGACATGCCTGTGCAGAGCCTCGAACTGCTCGGGACTCGCAAGGCTGTCGGAACTCAAAGAGCCGTCTTTTTTTATGCTCACGGGTATATACTCGGGGCTGTCGGAATTCTCCATCGCGGCTATGATACCGCTGTCGTCGAGGATAAGCCCGCTTCGCCTGTGCGCCTTTGCCTTCACCGCCGCCAGCTCATCGTCGGAAAGGTCACCGTTTGCTGAAACGAGAGTGTCACGGGCGGGGACATAAAGCACGCCCGCAGGGACGATTTCGCTGCCGTAGCGCTTTTTGCCAGATTGCTCAAGCGCGAAAAGGTAAAGGAGCATCTGCATTCCCATGCCGTACCAGACGTCCGAAAGCGAAAAGGATTTTTTACCGGTTTTATAGTCGATTATGCGCAGATAGAGCTTGCCGTCGCGGAAGCAGCCGTCTACGCGGTCGGCGATGCCGCTTATGAGGAGCCTGTTATCATCGTCCCCGATGCTCACGGGAGGCAGCTCGCCACCCCTGCCGAGTCCGAGCTCAAAGTCGAGCGGAACAAAGTCTGCTTTTGACAGCTCGGGGACCA
>Ga0074193_1003413_pt1 | contig 11737 bp, 14 predicted proteins | sample EPASupsiteHSE605_FD_64523 | JGI IMG/M metagenome (GOLD analysis project Ga0074193, IMG submission 64523) | Bioremediated contaminated groundwater from EPA Superfund site, New Mexico - Sample HSE6-05 | ecosystem: Environmental > Aquatic > Deep subsurface > Groundwater > Contaminated ...
ACCGTAAATGGCACTAAATCGAACTACCTGTACTTCGTTAGTGACGACGCCCTTATGTCTGACGCAATGCGGGCACTCGGCTTTTCTGTACGCTGTATCAAAGATTAACAGTATGAACTTCAGCCCTGAGCAAAATATACTTTTCTCACTAATAAAGACCTCTCTGTGCTTCCACAATAACAGAGAGGCCTTTTTAGATATCCCTAAAGGTCTGGATTGGACCTGCATTATCAATCTTGCTGCCAGACAAGGTGTATTGTGTGTTGCCAGGGACGGATTGGTGCAGATGCCGGGGCTCTCGAAGGAGTTGCTTATTCGCTGGGAACTTAGCGTTCAAAAAATGGAAGAGAGGGACAAAAAGCAGAGAGCGGTTATTAATGAGCTTGTTGCCCTTTTTCGGGAAAATGGTATAGAGATATTGCTGCTTAAAGGAATTGGTTTGAGTGAACTCTATCCAAATTCAAATCACAGAGAGTGCGGTGATATTGACATTTTCCTTTTTGGCAATTATGAAAAAGGGAACAAGGTTATCGAAGAGTTAGGTCTTGAGGTTGAGAAAGATGGGTCAAAACACTCGAAATTTTATTATAAAGGGGTTCCTGTCGAAAACCACAAAACATTTCTCAACTTAGAGTATACCCAGACCGATAAAAATCTGGAAAAGCATTTGCATAAGATTCTTTGTGAGCAGGGGTTCGACACAATAATGATAGATGACGCTCAGGTTCGTATTCCAACGCCCGACTTTACTGCAATCTTTCTCTCCCGCCACGACATAACTCATTTTTTGGCATCCGGGCTGGTATTGAGACATTTTTGCGATTTGGCTCTCTTTTTTGAAAGGAACAGAGCGAGAATTGATTTTACCAATTTTGAAAAAGTCATGAAAGAGGAAGGACAGTATAATTTAATCTGCTCATTACTTGTAATAGGTCAGATGTATTTGGGTCTGCCAAAAGAGAGCCTTCCGGAATTTTCGATTGATGGGAAACAAGTGGAGACTCTGGCAAACCGGGTATTGGAAGATACTTTTTGTAATAAATACAGATCTGTTGACAAAAAAGAATTTGAGAAGATATGGGTTCCTCGCAGAAAATTGCTGGGTGTCAGACAGTTTTTCCTATCAAAATGGAAATACGATTCAATCGAGAACGGGTTGTTTTTTAAATCACTCATATTTAGAATATATCAAAATTTTCAACCTATGAACTGGAATTAAATATGCTAAAGATATTCCCCATAAGTTCTAAATGGTTGGCGTTGGTTTTTTTCACAGTAGTGCGGGCGTGTCTTGAAATAGCAGGTCTGGCGTTATTTGTGCCGCTTTTACTTCTTCTGCTTGAAGAAGATGGAATATCAAAAAACGAGTGGCTGAGCCGAATCTATTCCGGGTTGAATATTGATAGTTTTGGAACCTTTCTTTTGTTGGTTTGCGGAGTGGTTCTAATATTCACATTATTGAAAAATTTTGTACTTCACAAGATTAACAACCATCAAAACAGGTCTCTTTTAAAAATATTCTCTCAGTTTTCTGAATCGCTTTTTACCCGTTACTATAACAAAGGTTTGCTCTTCATTAAAGAGAACAGCTCTTCTGCGCTTTCGCACAACACAAACTCTGTTTGCTACTCGTATGTTTTTGGCGTGATTGGCCCCGCGATAACGCTGGCAGGGGATCTGATTCTGGCAAGCTTAATAGTTGCTTCTCTTGCATTTGTAAACATTTATATTGCGCTTATGGAGGTTGTGTTCTTTTTCCCACTTGTCCTTTTTTATCAGATGAAAATAGGAAGAGAACTGCAAAGAACAGGCAAGTCCGATAATGAGGCTAAGAAAAACCAGTGGAGAATCACTATCGAAACATTCAGGGGCTATGCAGAAGTAGAGGTTAATAACTCATTTCCCAAACTTATTAAAATCTTCCAAAATGGGTTGAATGCAATTTCAGATTCTAAAGAGAGAACTGAAAGCCTGAGGAGCATCTCTTCCAAGCTAATAGAGATAGGGGTTATAGTTGTAATTATTGGAGTTGTTTTAGCCGGATATTTTATAGGTAGCGATGGCGGCAACTTTCGGATGCTTATTGCCCTTTTTGCAATAGCCACCCTAAAACTCATGCCTACCATGAGGTCTGCTGCTTCTCAATACTCGCAAATTAAATCCAATAAATATACTTATGAAATTATTAAAGAGATAAACAAAGAGAGCTATATTGACAATGATCCTGTGCCTAATTTAAAAAATCCCTTAAAATTTGATAATAAGCTTGAATTCAGGAATATTAGCTTTGGATTTAACGAAAGAGATTTGACAATTTCCAACTTCTCAATTACTATTACTAAAGGAGAAAAAGTTGGGATAAAGGGAATCTCCGGTTCCGGGAAGAGCACTCTACTTTACCTCATACTCGGGCTTTACAAACCTACAAAAGGGGATATTTATATAGATGACATTCCGCTTAGTATGCAAAACAGAGGCGAATGGCATAAACGTGTGGGATATGTATCACAGGATATATTTATTATGGATACCACACTGGCAGAGAATATAGTTTTGGCGCAGGAAACAGACTCCGACCGGCTTGATCTGGCAATTGAGCGAGCATCACTTAAGGAATTGGTTGATAGTCTCCCTATGGGAGTTAATACCAGAATAGGAGATAGCGGCTGCCGTTTATCCGGCGGAGAAAAACAGAGAGTTGCAATAGCGAGGGCATTTTATAAAAAGGCAGACGTATTTTTACTAGACGAACCTACCTCTGCGCTCGATAATAAAACTGAGGAAGAAATTGCAGGAGCTTTGGCACACCCGGCATTTCAGGATAAAAACATAACTGTGGTGATTGTATCTCATAAGGATAGTTTACTTAATATTTGCGGTCGAATAATAGATTTAAGCTAAATGGGAAATAAGCTGAAATATAAAATTGCAAACCGTTATGTAGAGATACATACAGAATACCCCGAGAAATTAGCAGGTCGGCTCCCGGGTTTTGTTCATTTCCATGACTCTTCATGTGATAAAGAACCATTGTTACAGTTATCCAGAGAATTTGAATCAGAAGAACCGGAATTGATATCGGCATATGATGAGAATAAAGTTATTCACACTTTTAACCTTGAAGAGGATTCCTGCAAGTTTAGCAAAAACGGCAAAAAGTATTTCTTTACAATTGCAGAGAAAGGTGGTGCCGGTTCAATTGAATTTGCCATGGAGATTGGATCACCAAAGGTAAGATGCCGGTTAATGCCAGACTGTGAAAATGGAAGAGTTATCCTGCCAAACCCTGTTCATTTTAAATTTTCGCTGTGGATGGTACTTGGATTTACAGGAATTCCCCGGAAATTCTCTGCTCTCCACTCATCGGTGATAATATTTAATAACAGTGCAGTGCTGTTTCTTGGAGAGTCGGGAACCGGCAAAAGCACACACACCAGGCTATGGTTGAATCATATTGCCGGCAGCAGGCTTCTCAACGACGATAGCCCTATTTTGAGTATAGACGAAGGTGAGGCCAATGTTCACGGGTCGCCATGGAGTGGAAAAGGCCAGATATATATAAACGAAAGCTACCCTGTAAAGGCAATTGTGAGGATTAAGCAACATCCCTTTAATAAATTAAATAAGCTTAACACTCTCGAATCTTTCGGAGCACTATACCCATCATTCCCTCCTGCTTTTCTAAAAGACAGTTTCTTCGAAGGGCATATTTGCGATATTATCTCAAAAGTAATCTCAACAACTCCGGTGTTTCTGTTACACTGCCTGCCAAACAGGGAGGCGGCTGAGATGGTTAAGGAAACCGTTTATAAATGAAAAAGATCATTCCAAATATAGAGGCACTAAAAATCATTGATGAGGGCATTAAAGCCGGAAACAGTGTACGCCTTATGGTGCGCGGAAATAGTATGAGCCCGCTGCTATTAGATGGTGTAGACTTAGTAACCCTCTATCCCTTTATCCCTGAAAATCTTAAAACAGGAGATGTAATTCTTTTTCGTTACAGAGAGGCTTTTTTGCTTCATAGAATTATTGAAATCAAAGGCAATAACGCACCGGAAGGGAAAATTATCACAAAGGGAGATGCTCTTGAACAGAAAGAAGAGATAGGCTTTGCCGATGTAGTAGCAGTAGCGGAGGTACCCAAAATTGGACTAATCAAATTATCAGTCCGAAGAGGACGAATCCTTATAAACAGGATAATAATACATTTTACTAACCTTTTAACATAACACAACTGACATTCTAATGAAACTTATACCTAATTTGAAATTGCACGAAATTGCCGGAGAAAAGATGCTGGTTTTACAAGGGACAGGAGGTATCGACCTCACCAAAGTAGTGATGCTAAACAGTACCGCTGAATATTTGTGGAACGCTTTGCAGGAAAGAGAATTTCAAAATGAAGATGTAGAAGAGCTGTTAATTCAAAGGTATGGTATTGAAACAAATCAGGCCAAAAACGATGCTGGAGTATGGATACAATCAATAATTGATTCAGGTCTTTTGAGTTAGGCATTGTTATACAAAGAAACACCCCAATCCTCATGTTGAAAATCAAGGTGTAAATCTAAAAGCTATGCTCCCTCTTACTATGGGTTTATTTGCTACTCTTCCTGATCTTGTATTCCATCAAAAATCCTGCAATAAGACCAAGCCCTCCAAATAACAAAGTTGAAGCACCATAAATCATTTCCAGGTTGTCCCTTACTCTGTAATACATTTCATTATTGGATGTTACAGAATAGGAAGAATAGGAAGCAAAGCCTAAAAAGTATCCTACTAATAAGCCAAGTCCAAGACCCACAATGAGTGATCCGAATCTCAGAGCAATAAACTGACCTTTATCACTTTTTTCCTGTGGAAATAATTTTGAAAAATCAAGTTTTTCAGTCGAGATTCCCTCCAGAGAGGAGAGTTTGTCAACTATAAGAAGGCGTTCTTTTTTCCTTACAAATAGTTCTACTATTTTGTAGAAAGCGTATGCACCTACGCCAAAAGTGAGGGGTACCGAGATAAATTCCATCATAATTGTAAATATTAATTTGTTTACGTTTTGCTATTAGGACGAGTATACCTGTAAAAGGTTACATTTTTCTTTACTGGAGATTTTCGTGTAACTTTACAGAACGTGTAGCGTCTTATTAGCGTATGACAAGAGAAGAGGAGATACTGCTTATCAAAAGAATTCTGTCTGGAGAGAGTCATCTGTACAAAGAACTTGTAGAGAGACACTCGTCCAATATATACAATTTGGTTCTGGGTGTGGTTTCTGGCAGAGAAGATGCAGAGGAGGTGTCACAGGACGTTTTTGTGAAAGCATTTTTCTCGCTCAAAAGCTTCAGGGGAGAGTGCTCTTTTTCTACATGGATATACAGAATAGCTTATAATATGGCTATTTCAAGAACAAGAAAGAAGAAGAGAAATTATGTTCCCATCGATTGCAACAACAGCCACATTTTCTCCGATGATGATTTTGTTTCGGGAAAAGACGATGAGCGCGAGATTTTACATTCAATGTTACAAAGAGCACTAATACAACTGGAACCAAAGGACAGATTTCTTATTCTCACATTTTATATGAATGAAAAAACAATAAAGGAGCTGGTGGTAATAACCGGAATGAGCGAATCGAACGTAAAGGTCAGGCTACACAGGATAAAAAAACAGCTCAATTTTATTATTAATGAAAACAGGGAGGTCGTTTATGGATAATCTTGACCAACAACTCAGTGACATTTTCTCTCGGCTTAAAACCGATAAGATGGATAATATTTTTTCCACTGATGTCATGAACAGGATTGAAGAAGAAAAAATTATCAGAGAAAAAAGAAAAGAGAACATGACACAGTCTCTGTTTCTGATTTTCTGCACCCTTGCATTTATTGCAAGCATGTTTCTGCTTAACAGATATTTCTTCCACATCAAAGCAGATGCTATTACTTCTGTTACAAAAGGTTACATAAATGATTTTGTAATAATGTTCAGAACAGAATCAGTTTCACGCTGGTCAATAATTGCAGTTAATACAATAATACTTATTCTTTTAGAACAGCTCCTTGCCAGAAAGTTTTCTAAGAAAATCAAGTAGTAAAATCAATCCAGATGCTCCGGTCTTAAAAGATCAAAAATTGTCTTTACCGGGTTGAAAATCGAAACCGGTACCTCAACAAAGAGAGTGTTCCATTGACTCATTGCACCATTCCATAAACCTGGCAGCTCCTGGGCCTTGATAAGACGTCCTTCGAGACTTTTATAGGAGATAAAGCCTGTCTCATGATCGACGAACCTGTTGAGATCGAACTTATTGCCATTGTAGTCTTTGAATGCACAAACTATATCCACAGGATTAAAATGGGTTGCCCTCTCCATCATAACTGCTGTCTGCGAATCATTTATATCAAGTTGGGCGCTTTCAAGAATCTGTAGCGAAGTGGAACCATCGGCATCAAAAACTATATATGGACCACCCCCGGGTTCACCCAGGTTTTTCACCATCCCGCAAACCCTTAGTGGCCTGTTTAGTTTTGCCCTAAGAAATTCCGTGAAAATTGAATCCGGGACAGAAGGAAGTTTAATGCAAAAATCTCTCTCCAGAAAATCTTTTATTTCATCCGTTATTTGAGAATTGTGCTCTCCGTCTAATTTGTTTATATAGTTGAATATCTTTTTCTGATAAGACAAAAGGACTCCTCCTAATACTTTCTTCCATTTTATTGTGTCAGACAGAAGTTTCTCCTTTACCACATTGTCAATATTCTTTATAATGACGATGTCTTCATTAATTTCATTAAGGTTTTCTATCAACGCTCCGTGCCCGCCGGGTCTGAACAACAGTGATCCGTCGGGCTTTCTGAACGGTTCATTATTCTCATCCACTGCAATTGTATCGGTTGATGGCTTCTGCAAAGTAAATATTACGTCGTACGTTACATCATATCTCTTCTCATATTTGCCCTTTACCTCTTTGAAAAGGGATTTGAAACCCGCTACATGTTCCGGGGAGACTGTTACAACCAGCTTGGCTATACCATTCTTCCCCTTTGCATAGAGGGCTGCCTCAACAAGATGTTCTTCAAAAGCTGTCCGGGTCTCCTCCGGATATTTATGGAATTTTATCAGTCCCTTGGGCATTGCCGCATAGTTCAATCCAGAATCCGACAGTGTTTTACTTATAACCGACAATCTGTCAGAGACATTAAAATCCGGCAGATTTACAAGGTCATTGTAAAATGCATAATTTTCGGCTTTTTCTAAAAAGTGCCTAACAGGAGATTTATCTTCAATCGCCCCTCCCATCTCCAGTTGTGTAAGTCCGTCGTACAAATCCTTGAACATTCTGGATGCCGCACCCGATGCTGGTACAAATTTACAGACGCTCCCTGCAAATTTCTCAAACAACAATACAGCCTTATCCTGTTCTTCAGATGTTAGCTGCTTTATTCCTCTTTCCGGAGTTGCAGGAGCATCAATTTTCAGATATGGGAACCCATTTCTGAAAAACTCAATCTCTCTCAGAACTGACTCCACAGAGCCGCCTCTCTCTTCAATCTGTTTAATGTCAAAATGGTTTAGCATGGTTTATTAAATCTTTGGTTTAATCGTTTCTATTATATTGAACATCTCCTTAGAAATCTCTCTCCTGTAAACATAGCCCGATCTTATCTGCTCAAATTGCAGAGGATTGGCTCTAAGCTTCATGTCTTCTTCTAGCAAAGGAAAGGATTCGTTCAGCAACAAAAACATATTGTTTTCAAAGGAATCAGTCAAATCAGTGGTTGTTCTTACAGGTTCAGGAACCGGATAATCTATTGTAAAACCTGAAAGATCTTCCAACCCGAAAAATTTGGCAAAGGCATTAACCACCAATACTGTTGCGTTGATTTTTCCCTCAAGCGAGTATCCTGCTATATGCGGTGTGGCTATATCACAAACATTCATCAGTTTTAGGTTTACATTCGGTTCATTGTTCCAGACATCTGTCACTATAGCCGACAATTTTCCTCTTGAATCTATAAGAGACTGCTCATCAATCACTTCCCCACGTGAAGAATTTATAAAGATTGCGTTTTCTTGAATTACAGCGAACATTTCTTTGTTGAAAAATCCTTTTGTAGAATTGTCCAGCGGAACATGAAGGGTAATTATATCTGCATTTTCAAGCACATAAGAGAGGTCAAAAAAATCCTCCGGCGTCAATAGCGACCTGTCAACCGAAAATCGTCCTTTTTCGGTCATATCTTCTCCGTTTTCAATTCTCTTTTTTACAGGTGGGTCGCATCTGAGCACTTTGAATCCAAGTTTGACTACAGTTCTCGCCAGCCTCTCTCCTACATTGCCCGCTCCTATAATTCCGATTGTCTTACCGGCTACAGACACTCCTTTTTCATGCGCAACAGTAAACAGGGCAGTGATTACATACTGAACAACACCCCACGCATTGCAACCTGCAGAATTTGTATAGGTTATAGAGTTTTTTCTGCAATAATCGAGGTCTATGTGGTCGCTGCCAATGGTGGCAGATGCTATGAACCTTACTTTACTACCATTCAGCAGAGATGCATCACATCTTGTTCTTGTCCTGATAATTAGTGCATCTGCATTTCTGACTTCATCAGGGCCAATATTTTTTCCTTTGAAATAGACAACAGATGCGTATGGTTCCAGTACACCCTTTATAAAAGGAATATCATCGTCGATCACTACTTTTATTCTATCGTTCATAAATAGTTATATAATGTAAGCACCTATTTTAATATCAGTTCCTCGACTAACTCTCCGCCAAGCAATTCATTGATCTTATCCCTTATCTGGGCCCTTCTTACAAAAATCTGATCCCTTGCTACAGATGAACTGAATGAGCAGTGTAGTTTTTTGTCTCTGTAGAACTTATTTGTTGTAAGTCTTGAGAATTTCAATCCCACCACCTCATCCCATGCATTAAAGACTTTAGTTCTCTGCAATCCGTTCTCCAGTCCCGACTCCTTGACAAAACGGCCCAGAAGTTCATCTATCTTTATGTAGTTCTCCCTTTTCATATTATCTTTCCATCTTCTATTTCCATGGAGACAGAGTCACCATTTATTGACTCAAGTATATTCAAGATTCTCACCTTGTTGCTGTCTGTTATGAAAATCTGTCCAAAAAAATCTGAGGCAACCAGCCTTAGTAGATATTCTACCCTGAGCATGTCAAGTTTGTCAAATACATCATCGAGAAGGAGTACAGGAGGCACAGAGTGTATCTCCTTCATTATTGAAAACTGCGCAAGCTTCAGAGATATCAGAAAAGATTTTTGCTGACCTTGAGAACCGCATCTTCTTATTGGAAAACCATTCATTATAAAGAGCAGGTCGTCTCTTTGAATGCCTGTTGTTGTGTACTTGAACGTCTTGTCTTTCAATATATTCTGCTCTAAAAGATCTGACAATGGGGCATCTTCCAGATCTGATTTGTACTCAATGCCTATTGCCTCTCTTCCACCGGAGAGCATATTGTAATAGTGAGAAACAAGGGGCAGGAGTTTATCACAGAATTCCTTTCTTTTTTTATATATGTAGGATGCATTTGAGGAGAGTTGCTCAGAAAATGCAGAGAGAAGTTCATCTGAAATGTATGTACCCTTGAGAAGTCTGTTTCTCTGATTAAGCAACTGGTTGTAATTCTGAAGTTTTCTTAAATACTCTCTGTCAAGCTGCGAGAGTATTGCATTAAGAAACTTTCTCCTCTCTTCTCCACTCTCGTTTATAAGACATGTATCTGCTGGTGAGACCATCACGACTGGAATCAAGCCAACATGGTCAGAAAGTCTGCTGTAGCTTTTGGAATTTCTCTTTATATGCTTAACCCCTTCAATGTCAAGTGAAATTGATATCTTTTCTTCAGTTCCGTCTTCTCTTACATATTCGGCATGAAGAGCCGCCATTTGGGTATTAAACCTGATTGTATAGAGGTCCAGACCTGAAAAGAAACTTTTTGTCATAGACAAATAGTAAACTGCATCTAGAAGATTTGTTTTCCCTGAACCATTAATACCTGTTATACAGTTAATTTTTGGTGAGAAACATATTTGTGCCTCCGGAATATTCTTGAAATTGGTAATCGAAATCTTCTTAAGATACATTTTGTATATGTTTATATGACAAAGTTACGACATTTATCAATTAAAAATTTGAGATTAGACAAAATATTGTAATTTTGCAACCTGCATAAAAAATGAAAAAAGAAATGTCAAAGAACATCAAACATCACGATCCGGAAGAATCAGTAGGAGAAGCTCTTAATCAGACTGAGCACTTTATTGAGAAGTACAAAAAACCTTTAATCTATTCTGTCATTGCAATTGTGGCAATTACAGCGATTGGTTTTGCATATCAGCACCTTTACCGCAAGCCCCAGATTAATGAGGCTCAGGCACAAACTTTTGTTGCAGAACAATACTTCCGTGCTGATTCATTCGCCCTTGCCCTTAATGGAGATGGCAACGCTTTGGGTTTCAAACAGATTATTGATGAATACGGGAACAATGCCGGTGACGCTATCTACTTATATGCCGGTATCAGCGAACTACAGCTTGGTAATTTCAAAGAAGCCATTGATTATTTGAAAAAGTATGATGGTGATGATCTTATTCTCCAGGCTCGTGCCCTGTGTAACATTGGCGATGCCTATGCCGGACTACAGGAAAACAAAGAGGCTGTAAGCTATTATATGAAAGCTGCCAAACATGTCGACAACCAATTTGCAGCAGCTTATCTTCTTAAGGCCGGTATTATGTACGAGGAACTGGGTGACAAAGAGAGTGCAATTAAAGCATACGAAGAGATTAAAGTTAAGTATCCACAATCGGTTGAAGGTTACGAGATAGACAAATATATCTCAAGAATTAAATAACAAAATTTTCTTGGAATGGGAAGAGCATTTGAATTTCGTAAAGAGAGAAAGATGAAGCGCTGGGGCAATATGTCCCGCGTGTTTACAAGATTGGGTAAAGAGATTACAATGACTGCCAAATCCGGTGGCCCTGACCCTGACAACAACCCTCGCCTTAGGGCACTTATTTCTACGGCACGTTCTGAGAACATGCCTAAAGAGAATGTAGAAAGGGCTATTAAAAAAGCTGTTGAAAAAGATCATAATGACTATAAAGAGATAGTTTACGAAGGATATGGCCCTCATGGAATAGCCTTTTTGATTGAAACAGCTACAGACAATCCAACCAGAACAGTAGCCAATGTAAGAAGCTACTTCAACAAATTTGGCGGGTCATTAGGTACACAAGGAAGTGTAGAGTTCATGTTTGAGAGAAAATGTGTATTCAGAATAAAATCATCTGCGCCGGTAGACATTGAAGAGATGGAACTGGAACTGATCGATTTTGGTGCTGAAGAGGTATTCAAAGAAGAGGAAGAAATAGTAATTTATGGATCCTTTGAATCATACGGTAATATTCAGAAGTTTATTGAAGAACGTGGTTTTGAAATTGTTTCAGGAGCATTCGAGAGAATCCCGACTGTTGAACTTAAACAGCTGCCTGATGATCAAAAGGCAGAGTTGGACAAGATGACAGAGAAGTTCGAAAGCGACGATGATGTCCAAAACGTATACAGTACAATGGCAAATTAGATGCCTTTATGTAAAAAAAGTGATTGGGTTTCCAATCACTTTTTTTTTTGCACCATCCTTATTAATGTTTACATTTGCGGGATAATTGCATTATAAATAACAATCAACAAAT
>Ga0074193_1003414_pt1 | contig 11735 bp, 9 predicted proteins | sample EPASupsiteHSE605_FD_64523 | JGI IMG/M metagenome (GOLD analysis project Ga0074193, IMG submission 64523) | Bioremediated contaminated groundwater from EPA Superfund site, New Mexico - Sample HSE6-05 | ecosystem: Environmental > Aquatic > Deep subsurface > Groundwater > Contaminated ...
GATACAGCATCCCCCTCTGATCCGCCGCCAAGGGCAGGGCGATTTCCGGTGCGCCGGCAAAGCGGCGGAAGGGGTCGGGCTGGGTCGCCCAGTCCAGCCGATCGGGCCCCGGGGCATAGCGGTCGAGGGTATGCTTGCTCCGCTGATGGTACCTGACCACCCTGGTAAGGGTTTCAGCCGGTCCGACCGTTCTTTCCGGGCCCATGCGCTCTCCCCCTTGCCTCTCCCTACCGTTGCGGACAGAACAGGGCGCACCCCTCGCTTTCCTCGCCCAGACGGCAGGAGATGGCCAGCAGGGCCTGATCCTTGGTGGGGAAAATATTCTGCTCGCCGATAAATCCGAACAGACCAGTGGCCCGCATGACATCGAGCACCTGCTTCTTCAACCCGGAGAATACCACCTCCACCCCTGACTGGTGCAACTGCCGCAGCAAATTGTGCAGCATTTCCTCACCCGAGCTGTCGATGAAGTTGATGCCGTCGCCGACGACCAGCAAGAACTTGGCTTCCCGATGATCGGCCATGGCCCCGAGCACCGCATCCTCGAAATGGGCGATATTGGCGAAATAGAGCGAGCCGTCGAAGCGGATGGCCACCACTTTGGCCGAAGTGGCCAGATCCGGATGGTGCTTGACGTCCCGCAGGGTCCCGTCCTCGTGGCGGCCGAGAATGGCGACCCGCGGGGCCATGGTCCGGTAGAGATAGTGACCGATGGCCAGCAGCGCCCCGATGATGATGCCTTTGTCGAGGTGGGGCGCAGCCACCAGGGTAACGACGAAGGTGACCAGGGCAACGATGCCGTCCGGCCGGCTGGCCTTCCAGGTGTGTTTGAAGGCTTGCAGGGTGATCAACCCGGCCACCGCCAACAGGTTGTTGGCGGCCAGCACGGCTTGCGGCAGGTGGTAGATCAGGGGAGTGAGCAACAGCAGGGTCACGGCGACGAACCCCCCGTTGAAGACCATGGCCAGGCCGGTCTTTGCCCCGGATTGCAGGTTGACGGCCGAGGCGGTGAAGGAACCGCAGGCCGGATAGGACTGAAACAAGGAGCCGCCGATGTTGGCCAATCCCTGGCCGATCAACTCCTGGTTGGGATCGACGCGCTGCTTGGCCTTGCCGGCCATGGCCTTGGCCATGGAGATCGACTCCATGAAGGCCACCAGGGCAATCACCAGGGCAGAACTCATCAACTGCAACACCCCGTCGGCGGTGATGTCGGGCAGGCGAAACGACGGCAGGCCGGACGGGATGGACCCGACCACGTCGCCGCCTCCCATCAACTGGAGCCGACCATCCTCTATTTTCTTGATGCGCCAGCGATATCCATCCGTGTGCAGACCGGCCGGCGCCTGCTCCATCTGGTGCAGGCGGGTGGGCTGCCCCTCTCCGGCGGGGCTGCGGACAAAATAGAGCTTGCGGATCCCGCGCATGCGGTTGCGGTTCTCGGTCTCGGAGGCCTTGATGTCAAGATCGAGGAGTTCCACCCGATAGCGCAAGTCCGCAGCCTCCCGCGAGCCTTGTTCCTTCTCCGCCCGCCGCAACCGCGTCGAAAGGCTGGAGAGGCCCGCCCTCAGCTCCTCGATGCGCAGGGCGGTGGTGTTGTAGTTATTGACCATTTCCCGCGCTCCCGGAGTGGCGATCTCTCCGATCTGACTGGTGGCGCTATGTTCGAACTTGAACACCAGGCTGAGCAGGGTCGTGACCACCAGCACGAGAATGATCCCTGGTTTGGCCAGGATTGAAATCTTCTTCACCAGCAGCATCAACACCAGACTCAAAACCGACATCGCCAAGGTGGGCAAATGGGTCAGGGGCACGTATTCGAGCATGTCCCAGACATCCTTGAGGAAGAAATCGCTCCGCCCCTTGGGAATGCCGAGCAGCATGTCCAACTGGGAGAGACCGATAATGATGGCCGCCGCATTCATGAAGCCGAGCACAACGGGGTGAGAGACAAAATTGACGGCACTGCCCAGCTTGACCAGCCCGAGGAGGAGCTGGATGGCCCCGACCATCAGGGTGAGCAACAGCGCCAGGCCGATATATTCCTCGGAACCGGGGACGGCCAGTGGCGCCACGGCGGCGGCGGTCATCAGCGACAGGATGGCGACCGGGCCGGTGGCCAACTGCCGCGACGAACCCCAGAGCGCACCGATGATCGCCGGGATGAAGGCGGTGTACAGGCCGAATTGCAGGGGCAAGCCGGACAGTTGGGCGTAGGCCATGGCCTTGGGCACCAGGACCAGGGCCCCGGTGATGCCGGCGATCAGGTCGCCGCGCAGGATCAGCGGCGAGACGGGAAACCAGGCCAGAAACGGAAAAAGGCGCAGGGCCAGCTTGTTGGTCATGGGACACTATCCGTGAGTATTGAATCGCTTGCGGCAAAAAGCCATGTCTTCTCAGGCGGTCACCACCAGGACGGCGCAATGGGCCCGGCCGATGACGTTTTCGGTGACATGTCCCTTGAGCATTTTGGCGAGCCCGCCCTTGCCGTGCCCCCCGAGGAGGATCATGTCGATCTGCCGCTCCCGTGCCGTCGCCACGATGGCCTCCACCGGATCGCCCACCTCCACCACCGGGTCACAGGGAATCGGCAGACGTTCCCGGTCTCCCTGAGCGCAGACCTCGTTGACCAGATGCTCGGCCTGGGCTCGCTGGTCTTCGCGCCTGGCCACCGACATAATGGTGATCCGCTGCAGGGTCGTGCAGCTCCGGGCCAGGCACAAGGCTTCCTGCGCCGCCCGCCGGCTGTTGGCGGAGTCGTCGACGGCCACCAGAAGTTGAGCGCCGGCGATGATAAAATCCTTGGGTGCCACCAGCACCCGCGGAAATCCCTGGGCAATCACCTTGGTGGTCATCTTGCCCACCAGCCGCGACAGACGCCCCGCCCTGCCGTGACGGCCCATGAGAATGACATCGGCCTGGCGCAACCAGGCCTGTTCGACCAGGGTTTTCTCCGGCCGGCTGGAGCCGACGACCACGATCTCCAGCTCCACCCCGCTGTCCCGGGCCATGGTACGGAGACGCTCGAAATGCGGTCGCAGTTCCTCCCGCCCCTGCCGGACGGCAAAATTAGCGGCGACGATGGATTCGGCCTGGGTATCGACCACATGGAGGACAATCACCCTGGCCCGACAGGCCTGACCGAAAAAAATGGCCTCCTGAACGGCTCCCTCGCTGAAACGGGAACCGTCGGTGGCCAGCAGCAAGGTCTTGGCCTCGCCGAGCAGACTGGTGGAAAAGCGCTCCATGGCAACTCCTTGGGTAAGAGGAATGGACCTGAAAAAAGCTACCACTGTTGCGACGGCAAGACAAGCACCCTGTTGCACGCCCGGCCGGCAGACATCGGGGTATGACCGCAACAGTCCGCTCACGCCGTTTTGTGTCGATGCGCCTGAGGAGGGGCGCCAAAGAGAGGGATGGACAGCAAAACGCCAAGGGGCCCTGGCGAGCCCCTTGGTCCTTGAGGAAAAATTATTTGAGACTTTTCGGATCGTGGCAGGAGATGCCGCAGGAATTGGTGTACGGAATCGGCATCGCCTTATCCGGGTCGACGCCCTTCACGAACTTGTTGTCCTTGCGGGGGACGATGAGCAGATGAGAGGTGATATCGTTCTCCCAGTAGTTCTTGCCGTCCGCAGTCACCAGGCCCTTGCCGAAGCCCGCCCCGGTCTGGGCCGTCTTGAACTGATGGCAGTTGGTGCAGGTGATCTTGGTCTCCGGCCCATGGGCCATGCCCACGGCCTTCTCCGTATGCTTGGCCATATCCTTCTGCGCGGTGTGACAGGCCTGGCAGTAGGTGCTGCCCGGAGTGACTGCATCCTGGCGCATCTGATGCTTGAACGAGGCACCGGCGCCATGAGGATCATGACAGGTGGTGCAACTCAGGATCTGCTCACCGTTCCGGTATTTGGTGGAGCGAATGAAATCAAGGTATTGCTGATGATGTGATTTGGAATGGGATTCCCAGATGTCGCCAGGGGCCGCATCCTCGCGGGTGGTGTAATTGACGAGGTAGTCGTTGCGGCTGGTTCCGGGCACCATCATCTTGTTGTCTTTGTTGACCGGCTGATCGTTGTTGAGGAATCCTTGGGGCCGGGAATGGCATTGGCCACAGATGATCGACGCCCTTTCCGAAGCCAGCTTGTTGGGACTGACGATGGTGGCGGCCTTTTTCGCGGCCGGGGCCTTGATGTGGGCGGAGCCGGGGCCATGGCACGATTCGCAGCCGATGTTCAACTCATTGGGCATGCCATCGCCGTCGATGTCGGCCTCGCCGTTGGGATCATTGGCCGCCCCGGCGACATATTCGCCGGACCCCAGTTTGGTGAGCGTGTAACCGGTGTAATGACAGGAGGCGCACTCCTTTTCAAAGGACTTGGCAATCGGCGGATTGGTGAGTTTTTTGTTGGCCTCGTCAAAGAACCAGTCGGCATGGTAATCCCGGAACTGCTTCCGCGTCCGGTTGCCATACGCATCCTTGCCGTATTCGTTGTATTGGAGGAACGGATACAGGCTCTTGCCGACCCGCAGGAGGTAGCGCTGCTTGTAAAGGCCGCCGCCGTAGGTCATCTCCACCGGGTACTCCCGGGGAGGATCGGAGGGGTCCTTCAGATTTTGCATCTTGACCGTGACCTTGCCCTTGGCGTCGGCGGAGAAGGTGGCGCTCAGGCTGGCTACGGCCGGATCTTTCGGCATTTCCCGGGCGATCTTGTACTTGTCGAAGCCCCGCTCCTTGTCGTAATCATAAAAATAGAAGGTGGTTCCGGCCTTGAGGATGTTGAGGCCGTTGTCGATTTCAACAAAGCGCGAGGAGTCCTGGAGTTTGCTGTCCTTGCCCGCCACCCGGATGCCCAGTTTATGCAGGGTCATTTTCTCGGTGGCATAGGCTTTGTGGCACTTCAGACAACTGGACGTCCCCACGAAGGTCGCACCGGCAGGGATGTTGCCGGAGAGGAGAATCTCGACCTTCTTGCCCTTGAGGTCCTCGGGGGAGACGGCCGTGTTGGCCTTGTTGCCGCCGGGCAGATAGGTGGCATTCGCCGGGACGACATAGATAAAATACTTGGCCTCGGCGACATCGGTTATCTTGAAATTGCCCTGCTTGTCGGAAACCCCTTTCTTGTATTTGTCTTTGTTGACGGCCAGATTGTCCTCCATGGGCTCATCGTTGGAGGCATTTTTCTTGATCTCCATCTTGGTCTTTGCCATCGCCTCCACGTCCGCGGCCGGGATCAGATAGACCGTGGCTTGCGGCACCCCCTGTTTCGAGGCATCTTTGACAACACCACTCACCGTACCACCGGCAGCACCTGCCGGCGTGCCCGCCAGGAGCGCAAAGCCCATGGCGACGAGAAAACAGGTCAACACTCCGTACGCATGTTTCATCTGGACACCTCCTGCACAAAGGGATTGGAAAAACTGTGAACAAATCGGAACATGCCGAGCCTGTCGTTCACAGAGGGTTGCAGCGTAAGCGATGAGGGGTGGGTAAAAAGGGGAAGACCGAGGGGACACATGACCCCGGCTTGCATCGCTTTCAGCGACTGACCGGGCATGGAAAACGAGTCTGACGGGGTCCGGATCATTGATCATTGCGCCCACCATGTAGCGATTTCACACATGTTAACATAAGTATGCTTACATGGCGGGGTGGCGACGGTCAAGTTTTTTCCAATGGCATTTCGCCCCAATGTTGCCGACCGTTCTCTGCATTGACCTGTTGCTCTAGATAATACCGAATTCTCGACGGTCGCCGGGCTTTTTTTTCGTTGACAAAACTAGACGACCGGTCTATTACCTACGCCATGTCTTCAGCAACCCGAGAACATATCCTGAGCTGCGGTGGCCGGATCATCCATCACAAGGGGTTCGCCGCCACCGGCTTGCAGGAGATCCTGCACGCGGCCGGGGTCCCCAAAGGCTCTTTTTATTTCTACTTCAAGAGCAAGGAGGAGTTTGGACTGGCCCTGGTGGACCACTATCAGGCCTGGTTTGCCGAGCAGGTGCGGCCCATCCTCAAGGACGAAAGCCTGCCGCCCCTGGAGCGACTGGCCGGTTTCTTTCTCTGGTTCCGGCAGTATTTCGAACAGGAGGGGTTTATCAAGGGCTGTCCCATCGGCAATCTCGTCCAGGAGCTGGGCGATGTCAACCCCGCCTTCCGGGACAAGCTCAACGGTTCATTGGACGGCCTGATCCGATTCATCACCCGGTTGTTGCAGGAAGCCAGGGACCAAGGGCAACTCCCCACCCGCCTGGAACCGGAGGCCACGGCCAGGTTTATCCTTTCGGCCTGGCAGGGGGCCTTGATCCGAATGAAGGCCGCTGCCGGCCCCGAGCCCCTGGATACCTTTCAGAACATGACTTTTGAGGTCTTGTTGACCTGACTGGTTATTCCGCCCCACCACGTCAACACACTATGAGGACGCGACAGGAATGGGCAAAGTACTCTATGAAAAACGGGATGGGATTGGCTACATCACGTTGAATCGTCCGGATGCCCTCAATGCACTCGATGACGAACTGAACGACGAGTTGTGGGCGGTCTGGGATGACTTCGCACAAGATGCGGCACTGGATGTCGCCATCCTCACGGGTTCCGGCAAGGCCTTCTGCTCCGGAGCAGATCTGAAGACCTTCATTCCGAAATGGGAAAAGGGGAATATGCTCGATGTGCGGAAAAATATTCCGACCGGCATTGGCGGTGGCATCACCCGCGGACAACACCGGATAACCAAACCCATTATCGCGGCAATAAACGGCCATGCCATTGGGGGCGGTTTCGAGCTGGCTTTGGCCTGCGACATCCGCATCGCATCGGTAAAGGCCCGGTTCGGTGTGTTTGAAGTGCGCTACGGACTCCATCAAGGCGATGGCGGCATTGTCAGACTGATCGCGATCGCTGGGCTTGCTACCGCGCTCGATCTCACCCTTACCGGACGCGAAGTCACCGCCGAAGAGGCCTCTCGCCTGCGCCTCGTTACCAAGGTCGTGCCCCATGAAAGCCTCATGGAGACAGCGGAGCAGTATGCATTGATGATAAAGAGCAACAGCCAACAAGCCCTTCGATCCGCCAAGGAAACGATCCTCGATGTAGTGGGCCGCACCCTGGATGACGCGCTTCGCCTCGAGACGCTCAATGCCTACTCCACCTTGGGTGACTTCACCGAGGCCAGGGAGCGATTGTCCCAATTTTACTCCAAGGGAAAAAGCAAAGAGCAGGCGTAATGCCTTGTTCACCACCATGCCCATCAGGGCATGGTTTCATTCAATAGACGACCAGTCTACTACCAGGAGGTGACACCATGTTCATTCTTGACTATCAAACCCCGGAGCAAGCAACCGCCGGCGTGGCCGAGATCTACGACATCTTCAAACAAAAGCGCAGCCCGGTGCCGGCGCCCTTGCAGCTCATGAGCACCAGCCCGGGACTGCTCCAGGTCTTCTTTGCGCAGATCAAGTACTTCATGAACCACGAGGCGCTCAGCTTTCCCCTGTTGGCCGCCATCAGGTTATTGGCCGCCCAGCAGGTCTGTTTTGACCATTGTACCACCCTGAACAAAATCTGGCTGAGCAAAACCGGGTTATCAGAACAGGATCTGGCCGACCTGGCTGCCGGCCGGGACGTCGAGGCCTTCAGCGAGGCCGAGAATGCGCTCCTGCGAACAATTACCAAGGTGTTGCGCAAAGAAAAAATCGCCGCAGCCGAGGTCCAACACCTGCGCAACCTCGGCTGGAAGGACAGCGACATCCTCGATGCCTGCACCCAGGGCACCAACATGATCGGCACGTCCTGCCTGTTCGAGGCCTTCAGCGAGCAGGACACACCGTAAGGAAAGGGGCGGCGGGCTATCACCGATTCCCCGCCCCGACCCCGACCCTTCGATGATCCGGTCGCTGGAGGTGAGATAGATCAGGGTGGGGCGTTTCTTGTCGAAGAAGCGCACCACCTGGAAAACGGGACCTCAACCTCCCCCAGCGATCATCATACTCCTGCCTCCGCCCGAACCTCTTTGCCGCCTCCACCCCCTGGCGAGGCGAACCAGTCAATCCTTCGCGTCAGGAACATGACCGTGGCCAGCATGAGGAACAGCCCCACCGACCCGGCCAGGAGGGCGTAGTCCTGATTGACGAGCAGGCTGTAGAGATAGCCGTAGAGCAGCATGATCAATCCGCCGATGATGATCGATCTCCCCGCCGATTTCAGGATGGCCAGGCAATAGCTGCTCAGCAGGCCGACTACCGCCAGGGCCGCGAGACCATAGGCCAGGGGAAAGCCCATCTGTTCAGCCAGGGACAACTCCAGGAGATAGAACAGGCACATCCCGGCGCCCACCAGGAGATAATGGAAGGGGTGGAGCCGCAGGTCGGTCAGCACTTCCATGAGCCAAAGGGTGGCAAAGGTCAGCGCCAGAAAAAGGAGTTGGTATTTCACGCTGCGTTCCGCCATCCGATAGGCGTCCACGGGTTGGAGGAAGTTGACCCCGAACATCTCCACCCCGTTGTTTTTGCCAGGATTGTTATTGCCGATCCACTGCCGGGGCATTTTGCTCCCCAGCGAGGCGACTTGCCAGTTGGCATGGAACCCCTTGGCGTCAACGGCATGTTCCACGGGCAGCCAGTCGCCCTGAAAGCTGGGGTCGGGCCAGTTGGCCTGCATTGTTGTAGCGGTATTCCGACCCATGGGGGCGAAGAACAGCCCCCGGCTCCCTTGCAGAGAGAGGCGGCAGGAAAAGGACAGTCGCTCCGCCTCGGCAGCGATCTTTAGCGGCGCCTCGATGCCCTTGCCGCCGTCCAGCAGGTCGCGGGTCAAAGGCTGGGCCTCCAGCTTCTCCTCATTCCAGAGCAGTTCTACCTGGCTGGTGATGCTGCGGGGATCGGAGATCAGCAGGCCGAGGCTGGCCCGATCCCAAAAAATCCGACTGGGCTCGATCCCGAGCAGGGAGAAATCCGGGCGTTGGAACCAACCGGTCAGAGCGAGTTCCAGCCGGTAAACCGGCAGCTCAAAAATGCCCCGATGCCGGAGACTGCCGTCCACCTGGGCATCGATCCGCAGCTCTTCGGCCAGAAAGCGGGCATATTCGATCACCTGGGTTTCGATCTTTTTTCCGTCCTTTTCCTGCTCCACTCTGCGTTCATACGGCACGGTGAGAACGGGGCCGATGATCTTCTGCTCCCGCCCCCACTTGGAGGCGATCTCCTCTGTGGCCTGATGGCTCCTGAGGCGCCGCTCGCCGATGACGCCGTCAATAAAAAAGATGGGAATCTGTAATGCCAGGACGAGCAGAAAGACGAGCGCGCCCTTGGCCGCCCGCCCCTCCCAGAACTTCTCCTTCAACCGGGGCCGGGGTGCAACTGCTGCCTGGATTTCTTCCTGTTCTGCTTGTACTGCTAACCGGTGTTCGCTCATAGTTCCTCCATGTCATGCTTCGTGGTTGGTTGTGGATATGCCAACACCCTACCCGACCATGGTGAACAGACCTTGAAACGGACGTGAAGAAGAGGTGAAAAAAGAGGAGCGGAAGGTGAAGCGAACGATCAGGCGGGGAAGGTCAGAGTGGCGAGGACGCCGCAGCCGGGTCGGTTTTCCAGGCTGACCCCACCGCCATGAAGGGCCATGATTTCACGCACCAGGCTCAGGCCGAGGCCGGTGCTTTTCTTCCCGGTGTCGGGCCGTTTCAGCGAATAGAACCGCTCGAACACCCGCTCAAGCGCATAGGCAGGGATGCCGGGCCCCTGGTCGGTCACGGTGAGCCGGACGCCCTCGGTCCCGGCATGGATGGCCGCCTCGATAAGGCTGCCACGCGGCGCGAATTCGAGCGCGTTCTGGAGGAGATTGAGCACGGCCATCTCCAGCAGCAGGGCGTCGCCACAAACGGAAACGCCCGCAGCACCGGCCAGAGACATGCGCACTTCCCTGGTTTCACTGAGGGGGGCCAGCGCGGCCATGGCTCGATGCACCAGATTCGGCAGGTCCACCGGGCCGGGTTGGCGCAGGGCCTGGGTGCGCTCGATAGAAGCGAGCAGCAGCAGCCGCTCGATCAACCGCTGCATCCGCTTGGTTTCGCTTTCGATATTCTCGCAGAACCGCGCGCGCCGCTCCTCGGGCATGGGCTCCCGAAGCAGCTCCACCGCTCCCTGGATGGCGGCGAGAGGGCTTTTCATTTCATGGGTGAGGGTCTGGATATACTGCTCGACGGAGCGCTTGCCCTCCAGGGCGGTACGCATCTCCTCGAAGGCCTGGCCCAACTGCCCCAACTCGCCATCGCCCATCCGGGGGACGGGGGCGCGCTCGCCCCGGCTCACCGCCTTGGTGTAGGCGATCAACCGCTCGATGGGCCGGGTAATCATGGCCGAGGTGACCAAGGTGACGATGACCACGGCGGCAAAGGTGATCAACCCGCCCTCGGCGATCTTGGCTTGGGCCTTGTCGATGAAGGTATTCACGCTGCGCGACGGCTTGCCCACGCTGACCACGCCGACGATCGTTCCTGCACGGACAATCGGCGCGGCGACGTACATGATGCTCGAATGCCGCTCCAGCCGCAGGTCGGTGGTGGTCCGGGTGCCGTAGCTGCCCTGGAGGGTGAGATGGACATCGTTCCAGCGGGAATAGTCCTCCCCCTCATCAAAACCGGCGGAATCGAAGAGCACCGTGCCGGAGGCATCGGTGACGTAGACCCGCAGGTCCATGGTCGTTTTGATGAAATCATAGATGGGAGCCGGCGGGATGGGCCGGGGGATGGCGCCGAACATACGGCGAAACGGCGTGACATCCACCGTGCGGTCGTGCATCTGGGACGAGGCCAACCCGGCCAGAACCCAAGCCGCATCTGCCAGCGGTTCTTCGGTGGAGACTCGAAACTGGGGCTTGAGATCGCGGGCGATCCAGTGAACGAGAAAGAAAAAGCCAACCCCTGCGGTGAAAAGAATAGCCAGAAAAAGGCGAACCCTGGTGCTCACAGCATTGCCTTCAGACTGTAGCCCACCCCGCGATGGGTAAGAATCCACTCCTCGTCCGGGCTCCAGGCGCGCAGCTTCTGGCGCAGGGTCTTGACATGGGTGTCCACTGTCCGTTCCAGGCTCATGTCCGGGCTGTCCCAGACCTGGTCCATCAACTGATCGCGGCTGTAGACCCGTCCCGGATTGCGGATCAGCATCCTGAGCAGGAGATACTCGTAGCGGGAGAGCTCCAGGGGATGGCCATGCAGGGTAATCTGGCGCCGGCTTTCATCGACCTGCAAGGGAGGGGCCACGGGTTCGCACGTGGCCGAGGCCGGTGCGGTTCGGCCTGAAACGCGCCGGAGCACGGCCCGAACCCGGGCGGTGAGTTCGCGGGGGCTGAACGGTTTGACCACATAATCATCGCCGCCAATCTCCAGGCCTACCACCCGATCCACCTCCTCGCCCCGGGCGGTGACGAAGATGATCGGAACATCGAAGTGCTGCCGTATTTGCCGGGCCAGCTCGAAGCCGTTCATGTCCGGCAGCCCGACATCGAGGATCACCAGGTCGACGGGTGTTGCGGCAAGCACCGAAAGCCCCTCGCCACCGCTGGCCCGCCAGTGGGCCTGATACCCTTCGGTGCTCAAGGCATAGACGATATTATCGGCGATGGACGGCTCATCTTCGACAATGAGAATCTGCTCCGGCATGCCACCCCCTTCCGGTCAGTTGCCCGCCCCTCCCCCCTGGATCGCCTGGGGGAGGACAATGGTGGAGATGGAGTTTTTCGGCGA
>Ga0074193_1003415_pt1 | contig 11728 bp, 14 predicted proteins | sample EPASupsiteHSE605_FD_64523 | JGI IMG/M metagenome (GOLD analysis project Ga0074193, IMG submission 64523) | Bioremediated contaminated groundwater from EPA Superfund site, New Mexico - Sample HSE6-05 | ecosystem: Environmental > Aquatic > Deep subsurface > Groundwater > Contaminated ...
CCTGCCGGCTTACCATATCCCAACCGCGCCGCGGGTATTAGGGTCCGCCGTCAAAAGAACGCTGGACTTCCTAAATAGAATCAAAAACGTGGTAATCATCAGCTCGATCGTGGTCTGGTTTCTTTCTACCTTCCCTTTAGGCAACAATTTCGACCATTCTTTTGCGGCTTTGCTCGGCCGGTTTCTCGAGCCGGCCGGAAAACTGGCCGGGCTTAATTGGGAATTGATCGTCGCGCTGATTTTTGGTTTTTTTGCCAAAGAGACCACGCTTTCCACCTTGGGGATCTTGTACCACGCCTCCTCCGGCTTAGGCAATCTTGGATCCTTGCTGACGGCTAGTATCAGTCCATTGAGCGGTTTTACCTTTTTGATAATCTATATGCTGTATATTCCCTGTGTGGCAACGGTAACGACGATAATCAAGGAAAGCAACAGCCGCCTCTTTGGGATGCTGTCAGTTGGTTTCAGTTTATCGGTAGCCTTCACTTTGGGCATTGTGGTCTATAACACAGGACTGCTGGTCCTGCTGCTGACCAAATATTTTTAGAAGTAATCGAGCAAAGATCGAATTGCACGGGATCAATAGGGTCAAGAAAATCTTTCGGAGAAACAATCATATACTTACTTTGATCTTTTATGGAATAGCGCCAAGTTTCCTCCATTCCTTTGCCGCTACACGAATATACCTTATATAATAACTCCCTGTTTTCTGCCGGTATCACGTGAATGTGCATATAGTCGTCCGCTTGAATGGTTTCGGTATCTTTATTTGCAATAATCTGTTCTGCCCAGACGTTTGAACGCTGTTTCAAACAGGATTTCCATACCCTTGGTCTTAAAGTTCTCGTTAAAAAACTTCGCGGCATCAATCTTACCTTCAGTCAAATCGCTAAGATTCAGAACGTCATCCCGCGTGGTGTCGGAGAACACACTCTCCCGCGGTTTACACAATGCCGAAATGATCTGCATATCTTTACCTCCACAATTGTTATGGTTAGATAATAGCTATTGTTGGTCTACTATGATGGCGGCGCATCCTCATCTGGAATCAGTTCCATGATGTCGCCGATATCACATTCCAGCACCTTGCAAATCTTAATCAAGACGTTCATGCTTACGGTTTCGCCTTTTGACAGCTTAGTGACAGTTGCCCAGCTTACCCCAGCTGCTGCCTGAAGGTCTTTTTTCTTCATGTCTTTATCTATCAGGATCTTCCATAGTTTTTTATAACTGACGGTCATTCTGTATTACCTCTCATCCTAGACTTTAAGAAGAATTCCTTAATAATAGCATGATAACATGCCATAAAATGGGTTGCAACGACAATCTTCAGTAATGCAACAATCATTATGGCGTATGCTTGAATATTCTTTTCCGCGATGGTAGAATGTGGGCAAATTAAAACAAATTTTTAAGGTTAGATGTCTTGGCAAGTTGAACGGTAGTCTTTATTAGTCCTTATAAATGAACTCATCGTCTCAGAAACGCTTTCAGCATTTTTATATTATTTTATACTCTCTTATATTATTTTATAGCTACATGTGATAAATTAGATAGGAGGAACATAATATATGGTAAACTATTCAGCTGAGGAATCCATTCGGAAAGCTGCCTGGAAGAACAAACTTGGATTTACTGGCCACGCACTGAAACGCATGGGGGAACGAAAAATTACAAACGATGATGTTTATAATTGTGTGCGATATGGACTTGTAGCTGAAACTCAGGACCACGGACAAGATATTAAAGTAATCTTTCAGGAACCAACGAGTACTTCAGCTGCTAAATACGTTGTGGTAGCTGATAGTTTACCATGGCCTATAGTGATTACGGTATGTTTAACGATAGAAGAGGCCTGGGAAACCAGAGATGGTATATTGCGAAGGAGGGATTAACTATGCGATGCATTTTCTGCGGTGCCCCAATGAATAAAGTTAACAGTTCATTTAACGCATCATGGGGAAAATATGAAATAGAAATCAAGGGACTAGAACCCTTTAAATGTTCCTCGTGTGGAGAAGAAATATTTAGCCCTGAAGAATCAGAATTGATTCAAGGAATTGCCAGAGGATATGCTGAATCGCAAATAATCGAGAAACCAACAATTTTAACTTTAGATGAGGTATCGGATTTATTAAAAATTTCACATCAGACGGTTTATAATATGATTAAAGATGGTCGCTTACAGGCTTACAAAGTAGGACGGGAGTGGAGATTCAACAGAAGCGAAATCGAACAATTATTACAGCCCCGGTCGGCAATAGCAATAGCCGGTAGAGGGAACGTTTCAACAAAAGACATTAATATTATTAATTCTTTATTAAAGGAAGAGTAGATATAATGCAAATATGGGAAACTCCTGAGTGTTTTGCTCAGGAGCTATTAATTTCACTCAGTATCAACGAGGTACCGGTTCCAGTTGAGGATATCTGCTCAAAGTTAGGAATTACCCTTAAATTCCACGCGAATCTTGAATGTGAATCTGTAATCGCCAAAAAACAGCAAAGACTTTGATTATTGTTAACGGAAAGATATCTTATGATACAAGGTAACAAGCAATGTGTGGTCAGATACTTTTCAAGGCAGGTATTTGATTGAAGAAACACTCACCATGCCAGTCCTTGATTTAACCTTATCCGTTATTCGGCCAACTCAGGATTTCATTGAAGAAAATTATGATTCATTTTATAGTGAATAGTACTGTATTGTCCTGTATGTTAATATTTGTAAATGTAATGCCTGGCATCTGAAGTAAAAATCGAAATTTCCGTAATGTAAAACCGGCTGCCACCGACCAGGATGTTTACGATGTTGCAACCCTATAAAACAAACTGCCCAAACATATTTGTCTGAACAGTTTCCCTATATTTGCAGCGATAAACTGCTATATTTAAGCTGTCTTAATGAGAAACGGAATAATATATTCGATAGAATTGGCCACCACATGCCCGCAATCCGCAAGCAAATGGATTTCGGCTGATGGTACCAGACGGGAAAGCCTTTTCGCCGATCCTTTTGCATCAATGATTACATCATCTGCTCCGTCGATAAAGAGAACCGGCATCTTAAGCTGTCGCAATTGTTCGTCCGCAAATACGGGCAGAGCTTGAATCGGGTTGTAACTTTCAACGATCAGATTCATAAAATCAAGTACTTCCTGGGGAAAGTTATTTTCTCCGATAATGGCCGGGGTCACCGGCACAATCCCGTCCGACTGCCGCGCTTGTTCCACATCGAGCAGAAATTGCGGGCGGATTTGGGCAAGACCGGAGGATGCGACTAGAACCAGCCGGGAAACCTGCTCTGGGTAAGCTGTCGCGAATTTAAGTGCCATCCAGCCGCCCAGCGAGTTGCCGATTAAAACGGTTTTTTCAAGGCCGAGTCCGTCAAGGACATCCTTCATCCAGAGCGCAAAAGCGTCCGAATTTAGATCGGGACGGTATTCCTCGCTTTGCCCGATTTATGCTGCAATAATATTATCGTCACATTTTAGGATGATTATTCCATTTACACTAAAGGATATTCACACCCGGTCTGTGGTATCTACTCCTCATCCCAGCGGTACTTTTTATTCTGGCGCAGCTTATCAAGACCGCAATTCAAGCACAGTCCGTTATGACAGCATATCACCTCGCCACATTCAGGGCAGCGCCACTTTGCCTCTTCCTTTTCTAGAAACCTCTCGATGCCATGCTCTTTGATGAATTCGAGGTTTTCTAACATGCTCATATGGTACTTGGTACGGTAGCGCTTATCTAGGGCTTTCAGCCGACTACAGGGAAAATCTTCGCACTCATAGCAAAACCGAACAAGTCCTTTCCCCAACAGATCGCACTGATTTTTCATGAAGGTACAGTTCTTACCGCGTGGCAGGCAGCCGGCGCAGTACGTCTTTCTAAATCCCTGCTTCTTCAGATCGTATTTCATCGTAAGATAACTGACGCATACTCTGCAGTTCATCCCACAGGGAGCAATGAGTTTTTCTTCCATCTCTAGTCATCACCTCATTTCGCCCGTCATCAAACCTCCCTGGACCACAAAATAGACATTTGAAATTATTTAGTTTCCTCGGCCATTTCAGCAACTTGGTTATTGACATACTCCTCACGAATTTGAGAAAGTGTTTTTCTACTTATTGTACCTGCCATATGAAATACGAATCGCCGATTTCGCTTCCTCCTCCGAAAGCCCCAGGGCAAGCTGCTTAGAAATGTGCTTATACACTTCTCGTATTAGTTCATCGGCATTCCTTTTCTAATTAAGACAATCATAACCGTAGGCAGCAACGCCTAATAAAATTTTTTCCTTAGGAATCACAGTAATTGCATACTTAATTACATTTTCTACCCATGGAAGCGAAGCGATGGGGCCTGGTGTTCCACCAGACCAGTGTTCATCATAGGTCATGATCTGCACCCAATCAGCGTATTTACCAATAGCCGCGTAATCAAACGCGCTAGACCAGTTGTCCTGCTGGTCCCCCATCTATGGTTACATTTTCCCCTGTTAGTTGCAGTGTGTCTGCATCCGTACAGCTTTTTTCAACTGTTTTACTTTCGATTGATGTTCTCCCACTCAGTAACTAATCTCAAGTAGAGATCTTCCGTTTCCTCACCCTGATAATTATTAAGAATAACTAACCCTCCATTTCTTACAAGGTAAATAAATGGAGGCTGAGAAGAATCCACAAATAACTTTGCATTTCCAATGTTCTCTAGTTTAAAATTTCCCTTTTTCTTATTACCTATGGCGGAACCGTTATTTTTGTAAGTTATTCTCGGCAAATTATCTTTTATTGATATTTCACTAATGTCTCTAATCGGAATGGTTTCACCATAAAGACCTTTTATTTCAAGATATCCATCTTCTATAATAAATTCTGCTTATTGATTACTAAAGTACATTAGAATTCCTATACCAATGGATGTAAATGTAAGTAAAGCAACTATTACACCTATAGTCATTTTAGATTTTTTAGTCATGGTACCATCAGAATTTTTACTATTACCATCGTACTTTTGCGACTTAACAATTAAATACATTGAGTAAGGAAAAATAGCAGCAAACATCATTCCTCCCAACCATTGTTGGTCAATCATGAAAAAGACTGTAGCAATAGATAAAATAGCAGCCATTACAATGCACGCATTACCAATAAATCCTGCCAGACCTTCAACATCAACCTTTTTCTTTTGCTCCTCGGACATAGTATTATATCCTGATATAAGCCAATAAGCTTTGTAATACTTGATCATAATACCCAAACCTAAAACTAATAACACCGAAAAACCCATTGTAATTGGAAATATAAACTCCACTTGGCAAGCTCCCCCCTTCTAACAAATTACTTCATATTTATTTTGTTCTATTCTATAACTCACTTTCCCTGCTTTTTAAATTTCCATGTCCTGTAGTGTTTTTCAGATTTTACATAATATTAATGAATGTATAATCTGTTGAGACGAACTACGCACTTGACATGCCTCGCAAAAACCTATCGTTCAACTAGAAAACATATGAGTAAATATAAAAATCCTATAATCTTTCAAATACATATATATAATTTTTACACGTTAGACTTCTTTTCCCTACAGATAACTTATATATAGCAGAATATACTTAAGCCTAGATAAAATCCAACGGTATTATTAAGTTGAATTGCACATTTGCTAGTCAAACTAATCACCCTTGGGCATAACCATTGATAAGAAGAGAAGGAAGGTAGTTTTGTGCTTTTCAGGCAGTTAGGTAGGTTTATTTTTGGAAAAAGTATTGCCAGTAGCCAATTGGGAGAGGAAAAATTAAATGTTTTTTGGGGGATGCCTATACTATCCAGTGACTCAATTTCTTCTGTTGCTTATGCAGTGGAAGAAATCCTATTGGTACTGGTGCCGGTAGTCGGTTTCGCCTCTTTTTTATGGATGACGCGAATCTCTCTGGCTATAATCGTTCTCCTCATGATCCTTGTTTTCTCCTATCGTCACGTTGTGGATGCCTATCCCAACGGTGGCGGAGCTTATATGGTGGCCAAAGAAAACTTGGGGCCTATGTATAGCTTGATTGCGGGGGCTTCCTTATCAGTGGACTATGTTTTAACAGTGTCGGTAAGTATCGCAGCAGCAAGCGCAGCAATAACATCTGCATTTCCTCACCTTTATAGCCACCGCGTCGCAATCTCATTAATCATGGTATTTTTATTAGCAGTAGGTAATTTGCGTGGAATACGGGAATCCTCCCGTATTTTCAGCCTGCCCACCTACGCCTTTATTTTGTCACTTATAGCCCTGATAATGGCCGGTTTAATAAAACACTTATCTGGCAACAATCCCAGCATTACTCAAGTGCCAGAATTCGCAGTTAGCCTTGGAACTCAGGCTATAACCATTATGGTTCTTATTCGTGCCTTTGCTTCCGGATGTAGCGCTGTAACCGGGGTTGAAGCAGTAAGCAACGCGGTACCCAACTTCAAAGCTCCTGCCGCTAAGCAAGCAAAGACCGTATATTTATTACTCGCAATCGCTATTATTATTTGCTTCGGAGGTGTGGCATACCTGACTCAGGCATATCATGTATTGCCCAATCCACGGCAAACTGTTATTACCCAACTTACCCTAGACATCTTTGGTCAGGGAGTGATGTTCTATATCATGGCTGCTACGACTGCTATGATTCTAGCTTTAGCTGCCAATACCGCATATTCCGGCTTTCCTACCCTTCTATCAGTCATTGCCCAGGATGGATATGTTCCCCGCCAATTATCCATGCGTGGTCATCGCCTCAATTTTAACAACGGTATTATTATGCTAAGTTTAACGGCAGCAGTTTTGCTTATTGCATTTAGAGCCGATACTCACCTGTTAATCAATCTTTATGCAGTTGGTGTTTTCACCTCTTTCACCATATCACAAACTGGAATGGTAAAACATTGGTGGAAAGAGCGATCTAATGGCTGGCAATTCAAAGCTTTGATAAATGGGTTAGGAGCTTTGGTCACTGGAATAGCTGTTAGTGTAATCGGAATTACTAAGTTTACAGAAGGTGCTTGGATTGTCTTTCTAGTCATTCCATTAATTATTGCCTTAATGTTTAAAATCAAAAGCCATTATAAGACTGTAGCAAAACAATTGGATATCCCTAATGAGTATTTACCCGAATTAAAATTCACCACCAGTTATTCTCATCACGTAATCGTTCCTATTGACAGCTTTAACATTATGGTAGTTAAGGCCTTACGTTATGCTCGCAGCTTAACCCCTAATGTAGAAGCCTTTCATGTTGAAATTCACGAAGGGGAAGCCGATAAACTAAGACGAAAATGGGGTTTGCTAAATACTGACATTCCCTTAATTGTTAAGTTCTCACCCTACCGCGAGGTGGTTAATTTACTAACTGAGTATATCGAATCAGAAGAACACGCATCTCAGCCTGGTGACGTAATTACCGTTCTGCTGCCGCAGTTTTTTGTTTCCCATCGTTGGGAAATGGCCTTGCATAACAATACCAGCCTTTTTATCGCTAACGCTATGCTTAAGAAACGCAATGTAATTGTTTCTATTCTGCCTTTCTATTTGGATGATATTAAGACACTCCGACTACAAAGGAATATGGAGTCGTTAACATAACCAGGGTGGTCAATAATGTAACCGTCTACAAATCCATTATTTGTTTATTCTATGGCTTCACTTCTGCTTGATATAATGTCATGGACTGATTAGAATGAAAGATATCCGTGAAGGTCCATTCTGAAAGGAGCCCCTATGAACAAGGAATCCGGGTATTATTCTAACTCTGTTTTAGCCCTGGATAAAAGGCAGAGGCGGGGAAAGCTTACAATCTTTTTAGGCACGGCCGCAGGTGTAGGCAAAACATACACCATGCTGGAAGCAGCCAAGGAACGAATGTGTGAGGGGCTTGATGTAACCGCGGGTTGGATTAACACCCACGGACGTAAAGATACTGATGCCATGTTAGATGGGATAGAGATTATACATCCTCGAAAGCTAAAATACCGAGAAACTATTATTTATGAAATGGACCTTGATCGGGTTCTCCAAAGACGTCCACAATTAGTCTTGGTTGATGAACTAGCACACAAAAATATTCAGGGTGCACGTCATCAGCATCGCTATCTTGATGTTGAGGAATTGTTAGAAAGTGGCTTTGATGTCTATACAACATTTAATATTCAGAACGTCGAGAGCCTAAATGATACAGTGTATCAAATTACTGAAATTCATGTTAATGAGACAGTGCCTGATCGTTTTTTAGACATTGCTGATCAAATTAGGTTGGTTGATATTCCGGCAGAAGAATTAATTCGACGTTTTAATAATGGTAAGGTTGATGTTCCTGAACTAAGCGAACAAGATCTACACAACTTTTTCCGACTAGGTAACATTAACGCACTGCGGCAATTAGCCTTGCTCTATACCGCTAGGAAGGTCGGAAAGCAGATGGAGGAGTACCGTAATCAGCGGGGGATTAATCAGCCCTGGCCAGTGAAAGAACGGGTACTGGCCTGTATTAGTAGTAGTCCCTTTACTATTCATGTTTTAAGACGGGCTCGCCAAATAGCTAACGACTTGAATGCAGAATTGATTACTGTCTATGTTGAAGCCCCCTTTTCGTATCAATCTGATAAGGCTCTGGCAAATTTAAGAAGAAACCTACAGATGGCTGAAGACCTGGGGGCTAAAGTGATTACCTTAAGCTCCCAAGATGTTTCCTCTGGTATACTTAGTCTGGCACAACAGTGTAATGTCTCACAAATTATCGTGGGTAAGCCCCTCCGCCCTCGATGGCAGGAAATTATACATGGTTCGGTAGTAGATGATATTATTCGTGGATGTACCGGAATGGGTGTATTCGTTGTTCCAGGATATCCAACGCCTAAAGCGCCTCCCACAAAAGAAAATGGAAGGACCCGTCTACGATATAAATTGGGCTGGTCATTGGCCTTTTCTTTATTTCTCGTAGCTTTGGTCACGCTCATCGGCAAATTATATGGTAATTATTTGGATTTAACCAATATTGGTATGCTTTATCTTCTTCCCGTAGTTTTTGCTTCTGCCCGTCTTGGTTTAGTGCCATCAATAATAGTTGCCCTAACTAGTGTATTGTCGTTTGATATTCTATTCGTTCCCCCAGTTTATGCTTTAGCAGTATATGACGCAAGATATTTGATCACCTTCGCGGTATTCATGATAGTAGCTTTTACTACCGGCAACATGGCTGATCGGCTGCGCTTGAGGATGCGAGAAGCTATTCAACGCGAAACTAGAACTAGAGCACTATACGACTTAGCCAGAGTGTTGTCTGCAGTCACTGATCTCGGTTTGCTGGCCAATAAAGTGGTAAGCCATATTTCTGAAACTTTGGATGTCGAAGTAGTACTTTACCTTCCAGAAGAAAATAATCAATTAAAAATAGTCGCAGCGAGCAAGGTAAATAGCGACCTAATGTTAGAACCTAACGAATTGGATGTTGCGGAGTTGTCTTTTAGACATTCTCATTGCAGCGGGTTCGGCACCGATACTGTTCCTGAAGCCAAGGGTTTTTACCTACCAGTAAAGACTGAAGAGAAAATATTTGGGGTGCTGGGCGTTAGACCGTTTAAGCAAATTTTCACACCGGATCAAATCAACCTTTTGGATGCCTTAGCCGGTCTGGCTGCTCTGGCTATCGCCCGTTTGGAATTAGCTACACAGGCTCAAAATATTAAAACCCTGGAAGATAGTGAACGTCTTCGAGCTGCCCTGTTCAATTCAATTTCTCATGATATGAAAACACCACTCGCCTCTATCCTCGGTGCGGTCTCCAGTCTGGTAGATGATGGCGATTTGTATAATGATAACCAAAGGGCAACTCTCCTATTGAGCATCAGACAAGGAGCTCTACGTATGAATCGTGTGGTCAGCAATCTTCTTGATATGGCCCGCCTGGAAAGCGGGTATATGCATTTACATACAGACTGGTGTGACATCCCTGACATTATTGGGGTAACTTTGAGAGAGAATCGTGAGATCCTACAAGACCATTATGTAAAGGTTGACATACCAGAGGCGATAAGGTTAATAAAAGTTGATTATGGTTTAATTGAACAAGTCTTAACCAACCTCTTGCACAACGCAGTCAAATATTCACCTCCCCTGAGTGAGATATTAGTCCGCGTTATTGAAGAACAGGATGAACTAATCGTCTCGGTGACCGACCAAGGAAACGGTATAGCAAATGCAGACCAGGAACGGATTTTTGAAAAATTCTATCGGCTTCAATCTCCAGGAAAAGTGAGCGGAACTGGATTGGGGCTTTCCATATGTCGGGGCATCATTGAAGCTCATGGGGGCAGAATATGGGCAAAAAGCAGACCTGGCGGCGGTAGTATACTGAATTTCACATTACCAGTCGACAATACTGCCCCCCGCTCCGGGGATAACGATCTAGAAGGTGGTTTTTTTGACAGTGGGAGCTAAGATACTAGTTATTGATGATGAGATCGAAATACGCAGACTTCTAAAAGTTGGGTTAACAGCGCACGGATATAATTTTCTGGAAGCAGCCAACGGCCGGGATGGAATATATCAAGCCGCTATTGCCCGCCCAGATATGGTGATACTAGATATGGGTCTTCCAGACTTGGAGGGCTTGGCTGTAGTTAGCCAAATTCGGGAATGGAGTCAAATTCCTATTATCATTTTGTCGGTTCGAGGGCAGGATAATGATAAGGTAAACGCACTGGATTTAGGGGCTGACGACTATCTGACAAAACCATTTAGTATGAGTGAACTTATGGCCCGTATCCGTGTTGCTCTGCGTCATCAAGGAAACTTGAAAGACGAGCCGGTGATTGAAATTGCTGATCTCTGGCTAGACCTTTCGCGTCGCCAGGTAAAAGTGGCAAAAACTGAGATACACCTCACCCCAACAGAGTATGATTTATTAAAGATCCTAGTCACAAATGCTGGTAAAGTGGTAACCCACCGACACATCTTGACTACTATCTGGGGGAACAATGGACAGGAATCTGCCCAATATCTGCGTATTTATATTAGCCAGTTGCGAAAGAAGATTGAAAGAGATCCCAATCAACCTAAATACATTTTGACAGAACCTGGGGTTGGTTATCGCCTAGCTATCCCGGAATAATGTTTCCGCTGGCCTTGGTTGTAGTCAATCCTGATCATGGCCAGGATCAAGCCGAAGAGACTAGCTGAAAAAAGGGCGATGTAGATTAATAGCAATGAGTTGTAAGTTGCCCCGAAAGCAATACTGGTCGCATAGTACAGAAACAAGGCTAGTAATGAGGTTAACAACAAACTGGTTTTTAAAGAGCGGTTTCTGATATCCAAAATGGTTGCCATTAACAACAAGGGAACTCCCACCATCAGCACCACTAAATCAGTGCCCCGAAAGATAGGGGCTTTGAAATAAGAATCATGAGCATAGATGCCGTCTCCATAAATTATAATCGTTTCCCCATACTGGTTTACGACTTCAAAGGGCGCACCGCCTGTGGTATAGAAAACCCCAGTGGCAGCGGCTACTACACTTAGTGCGGCCACCATGAAAACAAGATAATATAAAACTTTACTTTTGCCTACAAACACCAATTATCACCTTCGCTGCTTGATTAGAATTTTGCTGTTTCTTAACTCTATCGTCTCCTATTTTGAGAATCTACATCGGAAAAATTCTTTGGTTACCTTAAATTAGCCATTCTGAACGCTGG
>Ga0074193_1003416_pt1 | contig 11718 bp, 14 predicted proteins | sample EPASupsiteHSE605_FD_64523 | JGI IMG/M metagenome (GOLD analysis project Ga0074193, IMG submission 64523) | Bioremediated contaminated groundwater from EPA Superfund site, New Mexico - Sample HSE6-05 | ecosystem: Environmental > Aquatic > Deep subsurface > Groundwater > Contaminated ...
TGCAAGACTTTCGATCCAAAGAGACCACCGCATCATTTCAAATTCAAGCTGTTTCCATTCCAGGAAACGATGATCGTCGATGAAATAAAAAAAGCAATCGATGAAGGTTATGACATATTCATCGACAAAAGTCGGGAGATGGGCGCCACATATTCCACGCTCGATACGTTGCTTTGGTTTTGGCGATATGTTCCGGGATCAAACTTCCTTCTGGGATCCAGGAAAGAGGCATATGTCGATAACACCAAAGGGGACTCGGGCGAGAACTCCAACAAGGAGGAATCGCTGTTCGGAAAAATAGAATATACACTGATCCATCAGCCAAGGTTTATTCTTCCGAAAGGGTTTGATTTTAGAAAACATCTGACATATATGTCACTCATCAATCCGGAAAATGGAAATGTCATATCGGGTGAATCATCCAATCCAAACTTTTCCCGCGGCGGCCGTCATAAAGCTATTCTCATGGACGAATTTTCCTTTTGGGACAATGACTCGTCTGCTTGGGGATCCACGGCCGACACGACCAGTTGCCGGATCGTTCTCACAACGCCAGGAATCAAGCCAGGAAAGGCGAAGAGGCTCCGCTTTGGTGAAGATGGGGAGAAAATTAAGATTATCGAGCTCGATTATCACCTGGATCCAAGGAAGGATGAAAAATGGCTGGCTAATGAGCGAGAGCGCCGAAGCGAGGAAGACTTTGCCCGGGAAATCATGAGAAACTGGGACACTTCAATCAGAGGAAGAGTTTATGACGAAGTGAAATATATTGAAGTTGGAAAGTTTCTCTACAATCCAGATTGGCCGCTTTTTGTTGCTTGGGATTATGGGTTGGATGGAATTGCTGTTCAGTGGTGGCAAAAAAACATGAGCAATGGAAAGTTTCGATTAGTTGAAGCCTTTAAAAAAGAAAATGTATCAATCCATTATATATTTCCGTTCTTTCCAGGAAACCTTATTGATTCATTATTTGAATATACTTCAGAAGAATTGGCACTCATTCCCAAAGTAAAACAATGGAAAAAAGCAGTTCATCTTGGAGATCCTGATGTAGAGAAGCGCTCAGTATCCAGTAAAGAAAAAACAAGCACAAGACTCGAGCTTGAAAAGGCCGGCATCTTCATGCAAACATCTCCAGATGCCAACACCTTTGCTATCCGGAAAGAGAAAACAAAAGTATTTTTGCAGAAGGGAATTGAGGTGAATGACACGCCCGGAACCAAGATATGGGTATCGTCCATGAAGTTTGCCAGATATCCACAGCGCAATGAGAATTCACAGGCAACATCACCGATTACTTTGCCGATTCATGATTGGACTTCCCATCACCGATCGGGCACAGAATATCTTGCTGTCAATCTTGATAAGGCCAATGTTGCCACAGGCGATGATCCATATAAAAAATATGAGAATTATAAACAGGAAGAATCGCGAAGCTTATCGTAATTTTATGAAAAAACACTTCGATATCTATATTCCGTTGTTTAAATATCAGTCTCATACATTTTCCTGCAAGCCTGGCGGAAAAATTTACATTGAGAAAATGGATGGATACATAAAATATCCCGAACCAAGAATAATCAACTTAAAACAAACAAATTTATGTGCAAATGTACGCCAAATATAAAAACGCCATTTTGCGGGAAGCCAGAATGTGAATGGCCGCAACAAGAGAAAGAGCGTGAATTTATAGAAAAAAATCCATTAACTTATTTTATAAGCAATGGTGATGTTGTGGGCGCTTTCCACTTCGACAGAAATCATTTTGGAGAAAAAATAAATTATAGAATAGGCCAGATCATTGACTCCGAATCAAGGCTGTACGAGATATTGGCGGAAACATCTGATGATGAGTTTAATGAGATAAAAAGAGCTGCCGAAATTAAATATCATCAGCAAAGAATAAAAGAGCTTGAAAATATTCCCACAAAAAATGTTCTCGATAAATACGACTCTTTTGACAAGTTTAAAAAACGTGGTGAATATGGTTATTAATATATTTTAAAATTAAAAAAAATTATGGGCTCAGCAAAAACATTTAAAAAGCAAAGAAAATACGCGCGCCAAGAAGCGCTAAAAGTTTATGATAAATTTTCCAAAGAATTCGATCCGGAAGAACTTTTAAAGCCATGCCCTTGGTTTATTCCTCAAATTGTCTGGAATATTTTAATTTGGATAGTAATAAAAAAATAAACTTATGTTGCCGCCAATCATTCATAAAACATGGGCCAGAATTGCCAGAAAGGCCGGCCTGAAAGATGGTATTGATTTTTTGGAAAGTGAATCACTTCCGGCTATGACAAAAGAAGAAAACAAGATTTCAATTCAAGATATGATTTTCAATGGAAATAGAAGATCGAGGCGGAAAGCGCTTTCGTATCTGAGAAAAGCAAATGCCATCCAAAAGCATGCATTATGAAAACTCCTCACACCTCAACATATAAAGGCAAGCGAGTGATCATTCGCCTCAAGACCGGCCAGAAGATTGTCGGAAAGTTTTTAGACAAAAAGCAGTCGTATGTTTTCCTGGATAACATCAAAATACAAATACCACTAATAAAATCATTTTCAATATATAAAAACAAAATTTTATGACAGAAAGTCTAAGAGATGAAAGAGAAAAAGATAAAATTGTTCAAGATATCTATGACGCCTTGGAAGCTGAAAATTGGGGAGGAAATACAGATCTATTGGTAATCGAGCTTACTTTCAAACAAAAATTTGATTGCAACATTTTCATGCGGAAAAAGCTTAAAAAAAGAGCCCGTTGACAAAAATTGGTTATCTGTTATAGTTGAGATACAATTTGGTTGAAATACACCAAGCTAGCTAAAAGGATTAAAGGGCTAGGAAAGAAGCTGAAACATTCGGCTAATTTCCTAGCCCTTTTTTTGTTGTCTAAAAAATAATGAACAACGAGAAAAATACAACTGAAAAAAAGGAAGATATTGAGGCAAAGAAAAAAGAGGATGAAAAGAAACTTCTCGACGAAATTGGAGAACAATATTTAAAAGCGGAAACTGCGATAAAGGAAGTTCGAGATAAAAACTTCACATGGGATGAGCGTGATGAACTTTTTGCTGGCAGATATAAAGATCCGAATGACAAAACAAAAACAATCCTTTCTTCAGGAGAATTGACAACCTTAGCCATTGATGGATCGTGTCGAGTTATGGCACAGATGTCGAGCGGAAGATTTTACAACTACAACGGAAAGACTTCCGCCAACATGGCAATGAACCTGTATTTTGAGCACGGCGTTATTCCGAATGCCAACACAGGTGGCCCATTACTTTTGAAATATCGCATGGTGGATATGTATTCCAGATCCTTTCCGTATATCCCGGCCTTCATCGACTGGAAAGTCACTGATAAATATACTGGTCCGGATCTGATATTGATCCATCCGAGAAGATTCCGCCCACAACCAGGCAAAACAGCCATTGAAGATATGGATTATTGCTTCATCGATACGGAGGTTTCCAAGGAATGGCTAAAAAAACGAGATAAGGGAGTTTGGAAGAATATCGATGCCGTTCTTAAAAATGCCGAAGATGAGGGTCCGGGAACACCAACAGATGAGCGATCACCGGAAGAAGTAGAAAAAACAAAAACCGGAATCACTCTGCGTCACAGATTTCTATCTAATGGAGATTGGCAAGTTTATGCCCCATTCACGAAAGAGGATTTACTTCTGGTCAATGAGAAAGATTATTATCCCGGGATTCCGATAGCTCTCAAGATGCAATACCCGAGTCTGGATAAATTGGGCGGGCTATCTGATTTCGATAGGGGACATGGGACACAAAGAAAAATTGATTCAAACGATCTGCTTTATCAGGAGGGGATGGAGATGTCATATAAGCCTCCCATTGTAATGGATCCCGAAAAAGTAGTTTTATCCTCCATAGTCAGAAAGCCTTCTGCAAAGTGGTTCGTGAAAGATGGCGAAGTTAACGCCATTAAGCCGCAAAATGTTTCGCCTGATGGATTAGCCACATATCAGACAACCTATCAGATAAACAAAGGCCGGTTGATGTCCATCGGTGCTGATACTGACACTGGTGTGGCAACGAGCGTGGATCCTGGTTTTGGCAAAACTCCGGAAGCCATCAGAAAACAAGGAGCCCGACAAGGATCGCGCGATGCCTGGGACACGTTTATGATGGAAATTTTCATCACTCGGGTCAACACAATCATGGCTAACATGATTGCTAAAAAAGGCATAAATGAATATTCCTTCAAATTATTTGGAAAATCATTCAAACAAATCCAAGAAGCATATCCGAAAGAAGATTTTGCCGTTTTCGGAGCCGATTTTGCTACTAGTGGATCTGCTTCGGTGGATCCGAAAGCCTTGGAAGGAGAATACATCTATATCTGCGACGAAGGAAGTACCCTGATGAAAAAAGACGATACTGGAGTGAAATTGATGGGATACGTTGAAACTTACAATAAATATCCAGGAATCAAGGAGAGTTTCGCCGCAAACGGTCAGACATTCGACCAGGGCGCGGCATTCAAGCGAGCCATGTTGGACGATGGAATAAAAGACGCTGACAAGATCATCATCACTAATGAAAATCCGGAAAGCGTGGCCGGTGTCGGAAGCGACGGAGCAACGATCAAAGAAGGCGTAATCCCACCAGAAGTTTCTGAAAATATTCCAGCCGAGGCGCTGGCAGATAATCAATAACCACACTCAATCCAATGACTAGCGAAGAAATATCAAAACTGCATAAACGAATGGACGATCGCATCAAGAAACGCATCAGCGAAAAATATGACACGTCCGTGCTCGATTCTCAACTCGCCAGCCTTGTCAGCATGCCTGGCTGGGAAATTATGGAAGATCGAGCAGATGCAATGATTGCCGAGCTTCTCGAGTATCCGGAGTTTGACGATAGCACTTCGCTGGCTGTCCGGTGTTCAGTTATAGACGGCAGAAGATTGGCGATTGAATTTATCCGATCGTTCATAAGTGAGGTCAAAACGACATACGCAGCCAAAAAAAGCATTGAAAAAGACGAAAAAAAAGAATCAGAAAATAAAAGCCAGTAGGAACTTCCGCCAATGGCAGAGGCGGGTGTTTCTGCGCTAAGCAGAACCTTGAAAAATAATTCGTAACGTCCCCGTATAGGGATGAAAAAATATGGAAATAGAAAAATCGCAAGATGGTGGCGCACAACCAACAGAAGAAAAGCCAGTAGTCGATGAAGTCGTTACTCCCGCGGTAGAGGAGAACGTCGACGAAAACGAAGATCTAAGTGAGTTTGGAGTTCCTCCCATGCCCGCTGAAGGTCAAGAAGAAGAAAAAGAGGAACCAGGCGATAAGCCTGAGGTCGATAATCAAGGAAAGTCCGATGAGGAAAAGGAGATAAATCTTCCTAAGATAGCCTCTCCGGATCCTAGGCCGACTCGCCTTGATAAGCGTTTGGCTCAAGTATATCGCCAAAATCTAATTTTGAGCGGTGAGACGAATATCCCGACAGAAGAAGATGCGCTGGAGGATCTCAAGAAGTATTCCCAGCAAGACAAAATCTTTGCACTCAACACTCATCTGGCCGAAAGAAAAAAACTGAGAGGTGAGCGGCCCTCAGAAAACAATTTTGAGGAAGAAGATTTTGAGGCCATAGAAGATGCCAAGCGCGAGGCCATACGGCAAGAAGTTTTGGAGGAAGAGAACACTAAAAAGGTACTGGGAAATTTTGTTGATTTTATCGATCAGCATACCGAACTTATTCCCGATGATCCGGAGAATAAGAAAAAATTTCCGAATAAGAAAAAGTACGATCCAAAACTTGCCAAGGCAGTGGAAACGCTTTTCAACGGAGGAATGTCTGTCGATGAAGCGTTTGAAACTGTGACAGAGTCTATTTCATCAGTGAAAGCCGATGAAAAAAAGGAGGCTGAATTAAGAAAACAAAGGGCTCTTTCGGGAGCAGTTGGAGCCTCCAATGATTCATCAAGCAAAGAGAAAAAAATGACCTGGACCGAGTTCGATAAACTTCGGACCGATGATCCGGATCGATACGAGAGATTGCTTGATGAGGGATATGAGCCCAGTGACGAATAATCAGGTTAATTTAATTAAAAATTTATGCAAACATTTGGTACGACAGTTACCGGCATAAAGTATATGGCGACCGTGCTCAAGCTCGCTCGCAAGAAAGCTTTTGTTGGAAAACTGACAAACAGGGATTTTTATACCCCTGGGGATAATGATCCCAAAACAACCAAGTCCATCAAGGAGAAGGGACAGAAATTCACTATTACTTCCCTTCATTCTAACGGATGGCAGTCTTACACCGGGTCTAACTTGAGTTTCACCGACATAAAGGAAGTTGTTTCCACACTTACTATCGGAACCTACAAAGCGTTGCAGGATAAAATTCCTAGTCTCGCTGTTTTTACTTCCTCGGTATCCAACCCTAAATCATCCATCATGGAGAGCGCCGGAGGTAAATTAATCGCGCTTCTGGATAAGGCCATGTTGGCCATGTATGCGGACGCCGGAGCGGGTAATTGGGTAGGAACTAGCTTCACAACTGGAACTTGCACAGTGGCTGTGACGACCGGTGTTGTGACTCATTCCGCGACTGGATTCACTGCCGCTATGGTCGGAAAGCCATTTAAAGCGGTCGGTCATTCTAAATGGTATAGGGTTAAGAGTTACGAGAGCACTTCTCAAATCACAATCGAAAACGATGAAGATGATCAGACAAGTTCTTATGACGGAGGCGCTATCGCTGGCGGAACAGCTTTTGAAATACAAGCCGCGGCAGTGCTTGCGATTACCAAAGATAATATCGCAGCGACCCTATCTAAAGCAGCCGCTCTGTTCGATGAGGCTCATGGAGATAATGACGAACTGACGGTCCCAGAAGAAGGCCGATACATTCTTCTTCCTGCTTGCGCCAAAAATGCGCTTCGCCAGGCTGCTGAATTCAATAAGGATCTTGATATTTCTTTTAACGAAACGATCGTCAAAGGTAGAGTTGGTTCAGCATATGGATTGGAAGTTTATATCGCTCCTACTGCATGGTTCCAGGGAAATAATACGACTGGAATTTACTGCATCACTGGTCACGCTAATTGGTTGACTGCCGGATATGGATTCGTCGAGCCGATCAATGTGATTGAATCCAAAGATAACCAGACGAACTTTGGCGATATGATCAAGGGTCTCTTTGGTTATGGATTTAAGGTTGCTGACGACCGCCGCATGTGTGGTGGAGTTATCTTCGCGACTTTTGCCTAGTTTCCTTAACAATTTAATATTTTTGTGCTGGAGCGATTGGTTCGCTCTGGCCATAAGTATTAAATAATTATTAATAAAAAAATATGGACGCAATGTCTAAAAAAAATCTCGATGAGATTTTAGCCAAACCGGTTGGTACGCTAGATGACTATGATAAGTCTATTTTGCGCGCTCGAAAAAGTTACCTCACTGATAGTCAAAAAAAGGATTATGCAGGCTTTTTAGAGGAAGAGGACCCAAAAACCAAGGAAGATGCAACTTTAGAGGTAGAAGTCAGCGAAAAAGCTTTGGAAAGAGGGGAAGCTATGAGCGATGAGGAAAAGCAAGAAGCAATCAAAAATTCTGTTCCTATCAAAGATGCGAAAGTCATTGAAGCTGTTCCAGAGAAAAAAGGAAAGAAAAAAGGAAAAGGAAAGAAAAAATAGTTTGTCTTTCGTGAAAAAGCGCCCACATCGTGGACGCTTATCAGGCAAGAGAAATGAAAGTTATTTAAAAAATTAATTTATCCAATCAGAATGTTCTCTGAAAATATAATCGCGTAGCAGTAAAGAGGCTAAAAGACATAAATCGGATTTTCTTATTTTTTCAGGATTTTCGAACATATAGTTTTTTATCGAATCAAAACACGAGTCCCCTTCAGTAAATAACTTCATAACAACATTCATAGATATTTCCTCGACATCGTATTTATTTGTTTTTCCATCTTTGAGACCTTTTCCCAAACTCTCCTTAACGCGATTGGCCCAATTTTCCTTGTTTGATTCAAATACTCTGTCGAGCCCAATCATAGTAATGAGTTCTCTCCCTTTATCAGTTATTGCTAACGGGCTGCTGCGCTTTACTGCTCCGGTCGATATGAGCTTAGTCCACTTAGTTAAAAAATCTTTTGGCGCACGATCGGTTGTGCATAGATATTCAAGAAAATCAGGAAGCAGTTCATCCATGAAACAGTTTGCTTTTGAGGCAAATTCAGTAAATTTTTTGAAGCCCTTAAACCAACCTCTGGCCCAAGCGACAACAATAAAAATGACACCGCCTAGCTGTAGCCCAGTAGTTATTATTTCTCTCCAAAAAACAATCTTATTTTCCATTTCGTTTTGAAGTTATTATTTAATTTTATTACAAGAGAAGTTGTTTATATATATCAAATTCAAAAGAAGCGGTCAAGTGTTTATATTATAGCACATTAAAAATAAGGTGGGTGTGGATAAGGTTGGAAAAGTTAAAAAATCCAGCTGACAATAGAAAACCCAGGGACGGTTAGATATTTATAGATGAAATATATTCCATAACCAATCATGGCGGATGCGATAAGTGAAGCTTCTAAGGGGACATAATCAGAAAGTTTAATGGATAGATAAAAGAGGGAAACTACTAAAAATAATGCAGGGAAAAACAGCCATCCAAGACTTGCTATTCCAAAAACAATCACGATCACCAAGGTTATTGCTAGCCCGAATCCTGACCAAAAAGCATCCCGTCTTTCACCTTTTCTGTATATCGCATCAAGATAATCGCTGTTTCTGTTCATAGAAAATATTCAAAAAATTATTGAATTACGACACCTAGTATCTTTACATCATCGGGAGGACAAAGATAACCATAATTGCGAGAATCCCAAGAAAAGTCCTTATTATCTCCCTCGAACCAGTAGCAACCCTGTTCATTAATTTTAATAAGACGTTTCACTTTATTTGGGGTTTTGCCATTGATGCATTTTGGGGTGAAGCAATCAAAAGCAACGATATTTCCAATCTCTGGTTTGAGCGAAATGTTATAGGACAAAACATCTCCATCATATAGTGTCGGCTCCATAGATTTTCCTTCGTTTAGAAAAGATACTATAAGCTTTACTGGAGTATGGTCGGCATAGTTCATGTTATCAGAAAATATGTCCTTTCCCTGATTAAATCTAAAAAGAGCATAAACAAAAAAAGTAACAGCCAGTAATGACACAGGAATAACTAATTTTTTAACAATTTTTAAAATCATATGAATTTAATATAACAAGCAAGCATAAATTAATCAATCAAAATTGTCAACCGACTTGCCTTCACGGCCAAGCGGAATGACACCAAAAAAATGATAGATCTAGGAATATCAGAGCGGTTAAATCAACTATTTACGGGCAAAACACCCACCACAGGGCATGATAATTTGTTTTACAAAAATATTGTGAACAGCAATGCCATGAAATTTCCTGTTGAGAAAAGAAGTTCTGATCAGCCAAAAAGCCTAATAAGCGTATATAACCAGGCTACCGGAAAGCCGGCGGACATCGGATCATCTTCCAAATCAAACAGTGGGAGTGGCAGCGGATCATCTTCCAACGACTCAAAAATAATCGCCAATATCGGCAAGAGCTGGGACGATATGGGGGACAGTTATAAATCAACCAGTAAATTATTGGGCAGTTCCAAAAATTACATTTCCAACCTGGGAAAAGTGCGAGACCAATACCTGAAATCTCTGGATGCTTATAAGCAAAAAAATGAAGCGGCGATTGCCGGAAATAAAACATTGATTGAACAAAATCAGAAAAAAGATCTGGATAGCTTGGCCGAAGATCTGCGAAATAAGACAGCCAGTACCAACGTTATGCTAGGAGTTGCCAGCAGTGGAAGTGCTGGAAGAGCAGCCGCGCGAGCATTGGGTAAAAGTGTCGGAAAACAAAGAGCTGGCGTTCTCACAAATTACGGAGATGAATTTTCCAAACAGAATCAGGAAGCCAAACAAGCTTTGGAAAAATACAACATCGAACGCGCGCAAGCTTATGAGTGGGAAGAAACCGCCAGAAAACAGGCTCTCGACGATTACAACGAAGCCAAGTCGGCTCTTGACCGATTGAGCAAGAAAAAATCCGGGTGGAAAGATTCGGACATCAAAGCGATGAGTGACCGAAATTTAAACAAGCTGTTTGGCAGTCTTTCAGAAATCAACGCCAGGGCGAAAAACTTCAGGGACACTTTAGCGGCCAAATATACCGAATACGGAGGACGGGCTGATGAGTTGGAAGTGGCGGCGGGAGATATCGCTCCGCCTGCGGAACTGGAAACTCCCGAATTCGACGAAAACATCAATTTCAACGAAGAAGAGGGTGAAGATTTCTTCGACCCGAATAAAACCGGAAAAAGAGTAATCAAGGGATACGACGCTTTAGGGAATCCGATTTATGAGGATGAGACGGCCATATCCGAATAACAAAATAAATAATTAACTTGCGCCCCCTGGTTCTTGCCTTTCTCGCAAGTTGGGCAAGGAACAGGGGGGGGGGAATAATATGCCAACAGGAATTTATGTAAGAACAAAACCAAATAGTGGACAGTTTAAAAAGGGCCAAGAGTCATGGATTAAAGGAAAAAAATGGTCAGAAGAATCAAAGAGAAAAATGAGCGAATCTCATATTGGCCTAAAAGTATCAGAAAAAACAAGAGAAAAAATGAGAACTAGGATGATTGGCTGGAATCCATCTGAAGAAATTAGGAAGAGAATAAGAGAAAATAGAAAAGGTAAATGCATAGGAAAAATACATCCCAAGTGGAAGGGTGAAAAAGTCGGTTACGACGCTTTGCATGATTGGATAAAGAGAAAAAAGGGGAAAGCGAAGCAGTGCGTTCATTGCGGAACAAAAGATGCAAAAAGATATGAGTGGTCAAATATAGATCATAAATATAGGAGAAATGTCGATGACTTTATAGAGCTTTGTACAAAATGCCACTACAAATATCACCAAGACAATAATTTAAGAATTCATTATGGGTTTATTAAACAATCTTTATCAAAAATATAAAAAGAAACTAGAAGATTGGGAAAAGCCTGCTACCAAACAGGTTTCTTCCGGTTTAAGCAGCGCTTACAACAGCGCCAAAAATTCTTTAAATAGTGTTGAAAGTTTCGCAAAGAAAAATCCTACCCCGTATAGCTATGTCGCTCCCAAAGTATCTGATTATTTCAACAATGACGCGACTATCGGCGGAATTATGAAAAACACTTTCAAACCGTCCAATCTGGCAGACTCATTGATGAAAGTACCGGAGCATAAATTCAATTTTGCTGAAAAAGTTTCATGGAAAAATCCAGCCATAAAATTACCGGCTGAAATGGCGCAGGGGGCGATGAACACTTTCCATAATGTAACCGATTACGCCAAAGAAGCATCAGATCAATATTACGGCAACAAGAAATACGATTTTGGAAGCCTGGCTGGAAAGGGATTAGGAGCCGCTCTTGATCTGGGTGGTTTGGCGATTGGAGGAGGGAAAGGAGAAAAACTATTGAAGACCGGAGCAAAAACAGTCGGGGAAAGAATGGCCCCGAGCCTCAAAAGTGCTATTTGGCAGGGAGCCAAGGATACATCAAAAATAATGGGGAGATTTGGGGCGGGATATTCACTGGCTGATTCACTGAAAAATCACGAGTCATTGCCGAAAACCGCCATGAATGTGGCGCAAGGATAC
>Ga0074193_1003417_pt1 | contig 11715 bp, 10 predicted proteins | sample EPASupsiteHSE605_FD_64523 | JGI IMG/M metagenome (GOLD analysis project Ga0074193, IMG submission 64523) | Bioremediated contaminated groundwater from EPA Superfund site, New Mexico - Sample HSE6-05 | ecosystem: Environmental > Aquatic > Deep subsurface > Groundwater > Contaminated ...
AATAAGCAAATCTGGATCTGGTATATCATTTGTATATAAATATGTTTTAAAACTTTCTTCATCTATTTCATCTATGTTAATTTTATTATTTTCACAATCAGTAATTACTTTTTTAACTGCATCAATCATTTCAGTTCTTGAACCATAACTAAGTGCAATGCTCAATGTAAGTTTTGTATTATTCTTAGTCATTTCTATAGAACGTTTTACTTCCATTTTTGTTTCTTCCGGTAAATCTTCAATATTACCTAATAATTTAATTTTTACATTATTATCATTTAAATAATTTAATTCTTTTTTAATGAACTCAATTAATAACCCCATTAAATAGTCAACTTCTTTTTTTTCTCTTCCCCAATTCTCTGTTGAAAACGCATAAACAGTTAAGTATTTAATACCCATATCGACACATGTTTTAGTTAAGTCCTTTACTCTTAAAGCACCTTCTCTATGACCGTATGAAACAGGCATCAAGTGTTTTTTTGCCCATCTTCTGTTACCATCCATAATAACTGCTACATGTTCAGGCAGACTACCTTTCATTACTAAATCTTCTAAATTCATATTTATGCCTCTCTAATTATTACCATATATACTAAACAGGCTTATGATTTTCTCACAAGCCTGCATTACAGACTAATAGTATGATACAAACAATGTAATATAATTATCGTTTTTAAAACCTCTAATTACATATGGGTTTTTCAAATCATTAAATTTATTGTTTGTCCCCATGATTTTTTTTATATTAACTATGTTATTTTCTTCAATTAATTTCAAAGCATCTTTTAAGGGATAACCAATCAAATTATCCATTACGACTAAACCTCTAAAATTTCTTTTTCTTTATCTTTATATACATCTTCAATATATTTGATATATTTATCTGTAAGCTTTTGCAATTCTTCTTCTGCTTTTTTATGATCATCTTTTGTTAATACACTATCTTTTTCTAGTTTTTTAAATTCTTCGTTAGTATCTCTTCTAATGTTTCTAAGTGCAATTTTAGCACTTTCAGTTTCTTTTTTTACAAGTTTAAGTAAATCTTTTCTTCTTTCTTCAGTTAATTGAGGAATCATAAGTCTTATTAATTTTCCATCATTTGAAGGATTGATACCTAAATCCGAAGCTAGTATTGCTTTTTCTATTTCTTTTATTGTGCTGGCATCCCAAGGTTGAATAATAATAGCTCTTGGTTCAGGTACAGAAATATTTGCAATTTGGTTTAGTGGTGTCATAGTGCCATAATAACTAACTTGAATTTTATCAACAAGTTTTGGATTTGCTTTACCAGCTCTTATACTTGACAAATCTTCTTTAAGAAAACTAATTGATTTTCTCATTTGATCTTCTGATTTTAAAATTAATTCTTTATACATCTTAGACCTCCTCTATTATTGTGCCTATATTTTCGCCTTTAATTATTTTTTCAATATTATTCGGATCTTCTATACCAAAGACTAATATAGGAATTTTATTATCCATGCATAATGAAGTTGCAGTTGAATCCATTATTTTAAGACCCTTATTTAATATATCAATATAATTGAGTTTTTCAAATTTGTAAGAGTCTGGATTTTTATTTGGATCATCACTATAAACACCATCAACACCATTTTTCGCGAGAAGAATTATGTCTGCATTTATTTCAGCTGCTCTTAATGCTGCAGTTGTATCTGTTGAAAAGAATGGGTTTCCTGAACCGCCAGAGAAAATTACAACTCTGCCCTTTTCTAAGTGCCTTACAGCTTTTCTTCTTATGTAAGGTTCTGCAATTTGTCTCATTTCTATAGCAGTTTGAACTCTAGTAGCAACGCCTATCTTTTCTAAAGCATCTTGAAAAGCTAAACCATTTATTATAGTTCCAAGCATACCCATGTAATCTGATGTTGTTCTGTCCATATCTTTTGCACTTGCTCCGCGCCAGAAATTTCCACCACCGATAACAAGGCCAACTTCCACACCCATATCATTTATATTCTTTATAACATGAGAAATCTTCGATACTGTTTCTTCATTTATTCCATGACCGCTTTCGCCTGCCAAAGCCTCACCGCTAATTTTCAGTAATACTCTTTTGTACTTACAGTCCATTGTTCCTCCTGAAAGTTTTAATTTTAATGGAGAACTAACAAAAGTTCTCCATTACAACATTTCTATCAATAAAATTTATTTATGACAAATAAAATTTATTTTAATCATTATTTATAAGTAAAGTTAATCTAGATTTATATTATAAACCCATTTGTTTTGCAACTTCTTCTGCAAAGTTTTCTTCTTTTTTCTCTAAGCCTTCACCAACTTCAAATCTTTGTACACCTGTAATTTTAATTTCTTTACCAATTTTTGCTGCAGTGTTTGCTATAACTTTAGATACTGTAAGATCTCCGTCTTTAACAAAAGCTTGTTCTAACAAACAAACTTCTTTAAGTTCTTTGTTAAGTCTTCCTTCAACCATTTTTTCAACTATGTTTTGTGGTTTTCCTTCATTTAATGCTTGATGAATAAGTATTTCTTTCTCATGTGCAATATATTCTGCATCTACATCTTCTCTAGAAATATATTTAGGATTCATAGCTGCAACTTGCATTGCAAGGTCTTTTCCTAATTCTTCAAGAGCATTTTTATCTCCTTCAGATTCAAGAGATACTATTACAGATATTTTCCCACCACCATGAACGTATCCAACAACTGCTCCATTAGATACTTCTTCAACTTTAAATCTTCTAACGCTCATGTTTTCGCCTATTTTAGCGATTTTTTCTGTTAAAACTTCTTGAACTGTTTTTCCTTCAGCTAAATATTGTGTAACTTTTAATGCTTCAATATCAGCTGGTTGCTTATCAAGAATAATTTTTGCAGTTTCAGCAACAAATAATTTAAATTCTTCATTTTTAGCAACAAAATCTGTTTCTGAGTTAACTTCTAATACAACACCTTTTTTTCCATCTTTTGATATAAAAGCTGTAGTAAGACCTTCAGCTGCTATTCTTCCTGCTTTTTTAGATGCTTGTGAAAGACCTTTTTCTCTTAAATAGTCAATTGCCTTTTCAATATCGCCATCAGTTTCTTTTAATGCCTTTTTACAGTCCATCATACCTGCATTTGTTTTTTCTCTAAGTTCTTTTACCATTGAAGCTGTTATTTCCATTTTTATTCCCTCCAAATTTAAAAAAGCAAGGCGTAAGGAAAAAATTCCTAACCCCTTACTTTTATATTATTTATTTTATTTTTATTTATTATCTGCTAATTTACAATTTTTATATTGTATTATTGTTCAATTTAATAATTTTTTATAAATTATTTATTATTGAGCAACTGTTTCTTCAACTTTTTCAAGTTCTTCAGCTGATTGCTCTACAACAACTGTTTCTTCAGCCATTTGTAAGCCTTGTTTTCCTTCTATTATAGCATCAGCAATTGTAGCAGTTAATAATTTAACGGCTCTTATAGCGTCATCATTACCAGGAATTACATAATCAACTTCATCAGGATCACAGTTTGTATCAACTATAGCTACAACTGGTATTCCTAATATTTTAGCTTCTTGCACTGCTATTCTTTCTTTTCTAGGGTCAACTACAAATAAAGCTCCAGGAATTTTTTCCATGTTTTTAATTCCGCCTAAGAATTTTTCAAGTCTTTCAGTTTCATTTTTCAACTTGATTACTTCTTTTTTAGGTAGAAGAGCAAATGTTCCGTCTTCTTCCATAGCTTTTAATTTATTAAGTTTATCAACTCTTTTTCTGATAGTTGTGTAGTTTGTTAGCATACCACCAAGCCATCTTTGACTAACAAAATGCATTCCGCATCTTGCAGCTTCGCTCTTTGTTGATTCTTGAGCTTGTTTTTTTGTTCCAACGAATAATACTTCTTCACCACTAGCTACAACTTCTTTTATGAATCTGTAAGCTTCATCTACTTTATCACTTGTTTTTTGCAAGTCTATAATATAGATACCGTTTCTTTCTGTGAAAATGTACTCTGCCATCTTAGGATTCCATCTTCTAGTCTGGTGACCAAAGTGAACTCCTGCTTCAAGCAATTTCTTCATACTTACTATTGCCATTGTTATTTCCTCCTTTTGTTTTACCACCAAATTTATCATCTTTTGCATAAGACCTTTCGGCACACCTCGTACAAAATCTAAATCTGTGCGTAATTAAACATAGTATAACATAGCCCATAATGTTTGGCAATAAAAATTTGTATCTTTTTATTAGTTTTTACTATTTTCGCATTTTTTATCAGTACATGTTAATTTATTATTTTTCATTACTAATAAGCTTCCACATTTATCGCATTTTTCTTCTGTAGGTTCATACCAAGATAGAAAATTACAATCAGGATAATTGCTGCATCCAAAAAATCTTCTTCCAGCTTTTGAATATTTGACTACAAGTTTATTTCCGCAAAGTGGACATTTAACATCTAACTCTTTTAAAATTTGTTTAGTGTTTTTACATTCTGGATAATTTGAACAAGCTAGGAATTCACCATATCTGCCTTTTCTTTTAAGCATTTTAGCTCCACACTTTTCACAAATTATATCAGTTTCTTCAACAGTATCTTTTTCTTTTAAAGGTTTTGTATTTTTACACTCTGGATAATTTGGGCAAGCTAAGAATTTACCGTATCTTCCTTTTTTAATAACCATAAATTCACCGCAGTTATCACATTTCACATCACTTACTTCATCTTTTATCTCTATTTTTTCCATTTCCTTTTCAGCAACATCGAGATAAACTTTAAAATCTTTATAAAAATCACTTATAATATTGTGCCAGCCAATTTTTCCAGATGCAACTTCATCTAAGTTGTTTTCCATTTGTGCTGTAAATTTCTCATTAATAATAGTTGAAAAATATTTTTCCAGCATTTCAGTAACAAGAAAACCCATATCTGTTGGTAAAAGGCTCCCCTTGTCTTTAATTACATATTCCCTGTTAGTAATAGTAGTAATGGTTGGAGCATATGTACTTGGCCTTCCAATTCCCAAAACTTCCATAGTTTTAATGAGTGTTGCTTCTGTATATCTAGCAGGTGGCTGAGTAAAATGCTGGGCTGGTTCTACTTTATTAATAGGCAACTCATCTTGCTCTTGTATATCTGGTAATATTTTATCTTCAGAACCATCAGCATATTTGTAAACTAATTTATAACCATCAAATTTCAATATGCTTCCACTAGTTTTAAAAATATTACTGTTGCTGTTAAAAGAAATAGATGTAATATCAAACTCTGCATCTGCCATTTGGCATGCAACAAATCTTTTCCAAATCAAGTTGTAAAGTTTGTATTGATCAGCTGATAAATCATTTTTTATTTTGTCAGGTTCTTTTAAAACATAAGTAGGTCTAATAGCTTCATGGGCATCTTGCACCTTAGAATCTGATTTCTTAGATTTTGTATATACTTGATTAAAATAATACTTTTCACCATAATTAGATAAAATGTAATCTTTTACACTTAACATTGCTTCATCAGACAATCTAAATGAGTCTGTTCTAATATAAGTAACTAGTCCAACACTACCTTCTCCTTTAATGTTAATCCCTTCGTATAGCTGTTGGGCAACCATCATTGTTTTTTTAGCAGTAAAATTTAATTTCTTATTTGCTTCTTGTTGCAAGCTGCTAGTAGTAAAAGGAGCATATGGTTTAGTTTTTTTCTTTGTTCTATCAATTTTATATACTGAAATTTTATCTTTATCAATACTATTTATAATTGCATTAACTTCATCTTCATTATTTATTTTGACTTTCTTGACTTTTCCGTCTTCAAGATATCCATAATATTTAGCGATAATTTTTTTTCTTAATTTAGTTAATTCTAAATCAAGTGTCCAATATTCTTCAGATTTAAAATCATTGATTTCACGTTCCCTGTCAATTATTAATTTTAAAGTTACTGATTGTACTCTACCTGCACTTAAACCTTTTTCAATTTTTTTCCATAATAGGGGGCTTATATTATATCCGACCAATCTATCAAGTATTCTTCTAGCTTGCTGTGCATCTACTAAATCAATATTTATTTTTCTAGGATTTTTACTAGCTTTAATTATTGCTTCTTTAGTTATTTCATGAAATTCTATTCTTAAAGCAGAATTTTCATCTAATTTAAGTATATTAGCTAAATGCCATGAAATAGCCTCACCTTCTCTATCAGGGTCAGTCGCTAAATATACTTTATCTGCCTTTTTAGCTTCCTTTTTCAATTCTTTGATTAAATCGCCCTTACCTCTAATAGTTATATAATTAGGTTCAAAATTATTTTCTATATCAATTCCAAGTTTACTTTTTGGCAAATCTCGAACATGCCCTACAGATGCTTTAACTGTATAATTCTTCCCCAAAAATTTACCGATGGTTTTAGCTTTTGCTGGTGATTCAACTATTACCAAATTATTTTTCATAAAATCCTCCAATACCTTTTATATAAAATGTAATAACTTTTAATTAGTGCATTTTACTTTGTTCAATACCCGTATACATTATAATACATTTTTTTAAATGTCAATAGTTATTGAAATTCAATTTATCAAAACAAATTTTTTTCCTGATATTTGTTTTACAACGCCTTTTAATTCCAAAATAGTCAATGTGCTTAAAATTTCGCCTATTTCCAAATCTATATTTTCAGAAATTTCGTATATTGTTGCATCATTTAAAGTAAGAAAATTAATTATCTTTAATTCATCAATATTGATGTTTTCATAATTTATTTTCTTTTTTTTATTATTGATTATTTTTTTTAATTCTAAAATTTCCTCAATAATATCATCAATGCATGTAACCATTTTAGCACCATCTTTAATCAATGCATTAGTTCCTTTGCTGTACAAACTATCAATATTTCCAGGAACAGCAAATATTTCTTTTCCTTGATTAGCACCATGACCTGCTGTAATTAATGTACCACTTTTCTCCTCCGCTTCAATAATTAAAATTCCATCAGATAAACCACTTATTATTCTATTTCTATCAGGGAAATTTGATGACATAGGTTCCATGCCAAATGGATACTCTGTAATAACAGCTCCATTTGAATCTGCAATTTCATTGTAAAGCTCTTCATTCTTCTTTGGATAGACAATATTTATTCCGCAACCAATTACTCCAATTGTTTTAGCATTGCATTTAATAGCAGTTTTGTGAGCTATCGAATCAATTCCTGTAGCTAACCCGCTTATAATTGTAACACCTAGTTCAGATAATTCTCTAGTAAATTTTTCAGCAGTCCACTTGCCATAATTTGTAGCTTTTCTTGAACCTACTACTGCAATTGATAAATTATTTGTAGAACTTAAGTTTCCTTTACCAAATAATACATATGGCGCTCCATTTATATTTTTAAGCTTTTTAGGATATTCTTCATCAAAATATGTAACAACAAAAGCATTTTCATCAGATAGTTTATTATACAAAAATTCTTCAAATCCATCCTTAGTTTTAGAAAGTTCACAAATTATTTCAGGCTTAAGTATATTAAGTTTGTACTTTTCACTGTTGAAATTATTCCACAGTTCTTCTGGACTGCCAAAGTATTCAAGAAGTTTGTCAATCTTTCCATTGGATATTCCATTAATACTATTTAACCAAGCAATTGTAATTTGATTTATATTTAACTCCTTATTCATATTGCTACCTCCAATATTTTCGGTCTAAACTTCTGTATTGAATAGCTTCAGCTAAATGTTTTGTTTCTATATTTTCACATTCCTCCAAATCAGCAATAGTCCTAGCAACCTTTAGTATTTTATTGTAAGCTCTAGCACTTAATCCTAAAGTTTCAAAAGCGCTTTTTAAAAGGATTTCTGATTCATTGTTTATTTTGCAGTATTTTAAAATATATTTGCCGCTTAATTCCGAATTAGTCATAATTCCAATTGCAGAATATCTTTTCTCTTGTATGTTGCGAGCTTTAATTATCCTACTTTTTATTTCAGCAGATGATTCTTCATCTCTTTCATCTTTTAAATCATCATATTTAACAGGATACACTTCTAATTGAATATCAATTCTATTTAATAAAGGTCCTGAAATTTTACTTAAATATTTGTCAATTTGTCCTTGAGTGCAGGAACATTCATGATTAGGGTCCCCTAAGTAACCGCAAGGACATGGATTCATAGACGCAACCATCATAAATTTTGCAGGGAATGTAAAAGAACCATTAGCTCTAGATATGGATATGCTCCCATCTTCCATAGGTTGTCTTAAAACTTCTAATACGTTTTTGGGAAATTCAGGAATTTCATCAAGAAATAAGACACCATAATGAGCTAATGAAACTTCACCTGGACTTGGTTTACTTCCACCTCCGGCAATGGCAATACGCGATGAAGTGTGATGAGGAGATCTGAAAGGTCGTTTTTTAATTAAACCTCTATTAATTAATTGTCCTGATATGCTGTAAATTTTAGTTACTTCCATGGATTCTTCGAATGTTAAATCCGGTAAAATTGTAGGTATTCTGCGTGCAATCATAGTTTTTCCAGAACCGGGACTCCCCAGTAAAAGCAAATTGTGCATACCGGCAGCAGCAATTTCTACAGCCCTCTTCATTTCAGGTTGTCCCTTTATATCAGAAAAGTCTTCAACATAATTGTCTATATCTTCAAGTTGAGAATATTTTATTGAATAGGCTTCAATAATAAGTTTATCATTTAAATAATCTACTAAATCATTTAAATTTTCAACTGGAATAATGTTTATACCTTCAATGACGCCGCATTCTTCCTTGTTATCTACAGGAATTATAACCCTTTTGAAATTGTTATTCCTCATTGAAATAACCATTGGAAGAGCTCCATCAATAGCATTGATTTTCCCATCTAATGACAGTTCTCCAATGATACAAGTTTTATCATCAATTTCATTTTCAAATATTCTATTAGCAGCTAAAATTCCTATAGCAATAGGTAAATCAATTTGACTTCCTTCTTTTTTTAAATTAGCAGGAGCTAAATTGATTGTAATGCGACTTACAGGAAATTTAAATCCACAATTTTTAATAGCAGAACGAACTCTTTCTTTTGATTCTCTAATAGAAATATCAGGAAGTCCAACTATGCTAAAGCTAGGCAGTCCGTTAGATAAATCTGTTTCAACATCAACTTCATATCCTTCAAGCCCATATAAAACACATGTTTTTAACTTTGAAAGCATAGATAGCACCTCTTTGTTTATTTATTCTAAAGGAAACGTTTTTAATATGGTTATTATACATTATTTTTTTAACTTTTTCAATAGTTATGATTTTTAAACATATAATTTTGGTATATTTATCAATTTTAAATATACTATCAAATTTTAATACTAATAATTGTACTTATTGTTTATTTTCCTCTATCCTTTAACATCTCTATACAATTTATATAGTTCTTTTGCCAAAAGATTATTTCACCTTTTCAAAAATAATTAAGCTTAAATCTACCCTAAAATTAGTAACAAAAATAAACAAAAAAATAATATATCTGTATAAAACACACGTTATATACAGATATATCACTTTGAGTTCTGTAAATATTATATAAATTCAATTTATTTATGAAACCCAAATAAAAAGTACTTATGTCATTTATCCGAAATTATGATCCCTACAGTCCTTTTTCCCTGTTTGTGTCTTCTGTAGTAAATTAATACGTTTTATTTATTTCTTAATTTTTCATCAATAATATCATTATCAAATGGAGTTTTATATTCTGACTGATTTTTAAACTCTATTACTGCTTTTTTAACTCTATTCATTGATGCTATTGTTCCAGGTCCGGCAATACATCCACCTGGACATGCCATACCTTCAAGTAAATATCCATTCTTTTTTCCAGCCTTTGCTATTTTCATAAGCTTAACACATTCATGTAAAGTTGATACACCTTCTACATTAATTTCCCTTGAAGAATCAATAATCAAAGCAGTCTTTTTTACTGCTTCAGCTACTCCGCCTGCTATAGCATATCCTCGACCTAATGTAGAAGCATCCTGTATTTCTTTAGAAACCTCTATTTCTGATAATTCTATTCCTTTGGCAACAAACATACCCATAAGTTCCTCAAAGGTTATTACAAAATGTACATAGTCCTTAACATCTTCCCTTAATGCTTCTAATTTCTTAGAAATACAAGGTCCTATAAATGTTATTTTTGCATTAGGATCCTTTTTCTTAATATGCTTTGCAGTCTCAACCATTGGAGAAGAAGAGTCAGATATATATTTGTATTGATCTGGAAATAACTTTTTAACCATTATAGCCCAAGAATTGCAGCAACTTGTTCCCATATAAGGAATTTCATTGGGTACTTTTTCAAGGAATTCTTTCGCTTCGTGAAGAGTTGTAATATCAGCTCCCAAACTTACCTCTATTACATCTTCAAAACCAAGCTGCTTTATACCTTCAAATATTTGAACTGGAGTAGCTAATGGTCCAAACTGCCCCAAAAATGAAGGAGCTATTATGGCATACATATGGTCATTGGTATTCAGTGCTTTGATAAGCTGATATATTTGAGACTTATCTGCAATCGCTCCATAAGGGCAATAAGTAATGCACCTTCCACAGGATACGCATCTGTCTCTGTTTATCTGTGCTCTTCCTAAATAGTCACTATCTATTGCGTTAACACCACATGCATCGGCACAAGGCCTTTCATATTTTACAATTGCACTATATGGGCAAGTTTCCTTACATTTACCGCATTTAATACATTTGTCCTGATTAATAATTGCTCTGTTCTTTCCAATAGAAACTGCATTAGTTGGACATACATTAGTACAAGGATGAGCCAAGCACTTTCTACAATTGTCTGTAACAAAAAAAGCTTTAGTAGGACATGCTTCACATGCATGAGTAATGACATTTACCAAAGGCTCAATAAATTGAGTTTCATCCACATCCACTTTAGAAATTCCATCAGTAACACGATGGTATTCACTTGGTTTTCTTGCATCTAAGCCCATTGTTAATCTTAGTCTCTCATCTACTATTGCTCTTTCTCTAAATATACTATCTCTATATATAGCTACTTCGCCAGGCAAAATCTCAAAAGATGATTTCTCTAATTCGCTTAAATCAGAACCATCATATGCCATTTTGGCAATCTTTGTAAATACCTGCCTCCTAATATTAATTAGATCAACATAGCTTTCTTTCATAATAAATTATTCCTCCGGAGTTTCTTTTTATTGCTTTCTCATTTTGTTAATAATTTTTTCCATTACAGTCTGACCAGTAGCATTAAACATTGGCTCGTCATCAATAACTACTATGGGCGCTACTTTTTCATTAGTTTCTTTGCAAAATCCTAAACACTTAACTACTTCAACTTCTAACTCTTCATCATTATAGTTATCAATATCTTCACTAATAATTTCCTTTAAGTCATCAATTTGGTCTAAAATATTCATCGATCCAAGCAAAGTACAGTTTGAACCTACACAGACTTTCACTTTCATAATGCTCCTCCAAATACATTCTTATTTTATAATTGTATTTAATATTATATAATATTAAAGCACAATTTACTATATAAAAGTAATAATAACAATAAGAAAATTTCATTTTATAAAGACAGGAGGGACTTTTCACATCAATCGATACTAATCATTATAGATTCATACCAGAACATAACCCCATCATAATTATGTCGCTAATAGGTTTGCACAGTCAAATACCTTTTGCAAAATTTTCTGCTTGACTAATTGTGTAATT
>Ga0074193_1003418_pt1 | contig 11702 bp, 7 predicted proteins | sample EPASupsiteHSE605_FD_64523 | JGI IMG/M metagenome (GOLD analysis project Ga0074193, IMG submission 64523) | Bioremediated contaminated groundwater from EPA Superfund site, New Mexico - Sample HSE6-05 | ecosystem: Environmental > Aquatic > Deep subsurface > Groundwater > Contaminated ...
ATACACAAATGGAAATAATTTTAACAATTCTACTCCCCGCAATAGCCGGCTTTGGTATAGCGTACTATGTGGGTAACAATATTTTACTTAAGAAACGCAGAGAAGAGATAATTAAATGTGCAGAACAGGATGGTGAAAACATCAAGAAAGAGAAGATCTTTCAGGCGAAAGAGAAGTTTCTGCAACTAAAAAGTGACCATGAGCAACAAATACTTGAAAGGAGCAATCAGGTAGTCCAACAGGAAAACCGATTGAAACAGAGAGAGCTGGTTCTTAACCAGCAGGCATCTGAGATTCAGAAAAAGAACAAGGAGGCTGAGACAATAAAGGACAACCTTAAATTACAGTCTGACCATCTTGAGAAAAAGCAGGAGGAGTATGAAAAACTAAGGATAGAGGCAATTCAGAAGATTGAGAACTTAGCCGGAATGTCTGCTGTAGAAGCTAAAAACCAATTGGTCGAAACTATGAAGTCGGAGGCGAAATCAGAAGCAATGTCGTATATAAGCGAAGTTGTAGATGAAGCCAGGCTGACAGCAAGTAAAGAGGCTAAAAGAATAGTAATAAACACCATACAAAGAATTGCGCCGGAAACTGCAATTGAAAATGCAGTTACAGTGTTCAATATCGAAAGTGACGAAATCAAGGGAAGAATTATTGGAAGGGAAGGAAGAAACATTCGTGCACTGGAAGCTGCAACCGGTGTGGAGATTGTTGTGGACGATACACCTGAGGCAATTTTGTTGTCAGCATTTGACCCTGTAAGGAGAGAGGTTGCCAGATTGGCTCTTCATCAGCTTGTTACAGACGGAAGAATTCACCCTGCAAGAATCGAGGAGGTTGTTGCTAAGGTTCAGAAACAGCTCGATGATGAAATTATGGAGACCGGCAAGAGGACTTGCATAGACCTTGGTGTTCACGGACTTCATGTAGAACTTATTAGACTTATAGGGAGAATGAAGTACCGTTCTTCATATGGGCAGAATTTACTTCAACACTCAAGAGAGGTTGCGAATATTTGTGCCACTATGGCTTCTGAGCTAGGGCTTAATACAAAGACAGCTAAACGTGCAGGTTTGCTTCATGACATTGGAAAGGTGTCAGACGAGGATCCTGAACTTCCACATGCTATTCTTGGTATGAAGCTCGCAGAAAAATATAAGGAGAAACCCGAGATTTGCAATGCAATTGGATCTCACCACGAGGAGGTTGAGATGACCTCCCTCATTTCGCCTTTGGTTTTGGTGAGTGATGCAATATCAGGAGCAAGGCCAGGTGCAAGAAGAGAGGTTATTGAGTCTTATATCAAGAGACTGAAGGAGATGGAAGATCTAGCATTGGCCTATCCGGGAGTGACTAAGACATATGCCATACAGGCAGGCAGGGAGCTCAGGGTTATTGTTGGAAGCGAACAGGTCTCAGATAAGGACTCTGAACAATTGTCTATGGATATTGCAAAGAAGATTCAGGATGAAATGGTCTATCCAGGTCAGGTGAAAATTACGGTTATCCGGGAAACCCGGGCAGTAAGTTTTGCGAAATAAGTAAAAAACGAGGGATTTCCCTCGTTTTTTATAACTCCATTTCAGTCTTTAAATAGTAGCTTGTAATCTCTTACTGCTGCCCTCTTTACGATTTTTTCAGGGACAAACTTCCATTGATTGAGTTTGGTTGCTTTGATTGTTCCGTTTTGCTTCAATTTGTCGTATATCAATCCTCTGATATCAGTAGAGCGACTTATGACCCTTCCATCTAGTTCACTCCTCGGAATCTTTGCTCCTTGCTCCAGTATATCGCCTCCGCCATTGGCCCGATAAGATGAGAGTGCCACCTTGTATTTTGATTCAGGATTAAATATCTTACCGTCGGCCATTGATACAATCTTAATTCGATCTCCATCACCTTTGGTGACATCAACCTCATATATTATACCTGCTGCAGAATCAAAGTTGAAATTCATGTTTTTAAACCTGTACCTGCCTTCGTCACCCCATGTTTCTATATTCAACAAATGGTCGTCAGCGCTTTTCATCTGAATTATCCATTTTGAATATGAATACTCAAGGTAATCTTTTATCTCCTTGCCGGTCATCTCAATAACATACAACTGATTCTCGAAAGGGTAAAGGTTGAGCAGATCCTGGTAGTTCAATTCTCCGGCAGGTATGGTAATATCAAGAGAAAGTGGGGCTGCAAATGAGATATCGGCATTTGATTTTTCAAGCTGTATTGTATGAATCATATCTATATACTCCGATGACCCGAAATAGGAATCACGTGATGTAATTGTATTTCCCAGCCTTCCAACAACGGTATTAGTAAATTTCCTGACAGCAAGGAATTCTTCATGAAACTTATAAGTATACTCCTTATCTGCAGCAACCCCCTTCATAGGAATTGTCTGTGGTTCATATCTCTTTGAGACAACCTTGCCATCTTCAACTTTAAGATTCACTTTAACGAACGAAAGAGATGATGCCCTGCTGCCACCCTCAATTACCAGAACACTGTCTTGTCCGTTCCTGACAAACTCTGCAACTGTTTTATGATCATGAGCAGCCATTACAATATCGATTCCTTTGACATTTTTTGCAACATACCTTGCAGGGTCTTCCATTTGGTAGATACTTTCATCTCCCAGTCCTGCATGTAAAGCAGCAATTATCAGCTGTGGTTTCTCTTTTCTTTGTATATCCACTACAAGATTTTCCAGCAATGGTATTATCTCCTCAAATCGCATTCCGCTCCATAACTCCTGAGATAGCCATTTACTTATATTAGGATTTGTCATCCCTATAACCGCAATTCTTATTCCCTGCCTTTCAATGATAGTATATGGTTCAAAATATGGTTTGCCGGTTTTTACTTCTGTCGCATTAGCTGCAAGATATGGGGGATTGAGCTCTTTTATAATTTTGTCGTAAACTGGATGCCCGGCTTCAATATCATGGTTTCCAACTACAACAGCATCATATTTAAGGAAGTTTGCAACCTTACTGAAAATATGTTCAGCTTTTGTATCAACATAGTTGTAGTAAAATACAGAATTGTCTCCCTGAAGGTGGTCCCCGATATCGAGAAGTACCACTGTGCCCTCTCCTGCCCTCTCTCGTGCCCCTTTTATGTACGTAGAGACGGATGAAAGAGAGAATGGATGAGTTGTAGTATCCGTATATAATGAATCAAAAATACGCCCATGCAGGTCGTTTGTTGCATATATCTCAATTGAAAAGTTTCCGTCTTTTATCCTTTCACCCGTGCATCCGGTAAGTGAAACAAAAAGAATAATTATGATATAAAAAGAATATCGCTTCATTTATTAAATTATTTTAAAGTTGTCTGCATCCTGCCATGCCTTGAATTTTTGTCTGAATATCACAAGGTCATTAATGTCAAGATTATAGGTTTTGTAATTAAATTCATCAGAAAAAAGTTTGGGTGTCATTGGCTCTCCTTTATAATCCGATACGAATCCTACAGGATTGTAGCTGTTAAGAGGGTCATTGCCGGATCTATTTGTAAATGCATAATAGCTTAAGTTTTCAATAGCCCTTGCACGTACCATAGGCTCTATTACACTCTCCCGGGAAGAGGGCCAGTTTGCCATATTGATTACAAGGTCGTACGAAAGGTTTTTATTTCTTGACCAGACAGGAAACCTGAGATCATAGCAGACCTGCAGTAAAATATTGAAGCCTTTATAGTTCACTATTGTATTGGAATCGCCTCTGGTATATACCATATCTTCTCCTCCATAACTGAAGAGGTGCCTTTTATCGTAATGGTGTTCAGTTCCGTCCGGCTTAACAAAATATGCCCGATTGAACAGTCTGCCACCCTCTTTTATTGGAATAGTTGCAACAATGGCAACATTATACTGCATGCTTTTCTCTCTCATCCACGAAAGTGAAGGTCCGTTTATACCCTCCGCAATCTCTCTATTCATAGTGAAGCCGTATGTAAAAAACTCTGGTAGTATCACTATGTCCGTTCCAGAACTTTTAGTTGTGAATAAGTCTTCTAAAAGTCTTTCACAGTTGCTTATATTTTCTATTGCTTTTTCCCAGACTATCGGGATCTGACATAAAGTTATTCTCATATTAACAAATATTACCAAAGGTAGCTATTCAAATTGAAAAAAATAAATTAGGTTTGTTACAAAATTGTGAGACATGACGCTTCATTTTTCAGTACCTTATATAACGGATTTTGGACAACAAATGTTCATGACAGGGTCTGTTCAGGAGCTCTTCTCGTTTGATGCAAAAAATGGCATTCCTTTAACATTCAGAGACAATGAATGGACATGCACACTTGAAAAGGAGGAACTTGCAAGCTTTGAATATTCGTATCAACTGATTAACCAAGATGGCAGTATTGAATTAGAGGCCGGTCCGGCAAGAAAATTCATCTACTCTCCTAAATACAATGAATATTTCATAAAAGATGAATGGAAGCAGTTCAGCGATGAGTCTCCGTTTCTATCAATTGCATTTAAAAATGTTCTTTATTTCAATTCGGGACATTCCCACAATGAAGCTGGAGATATCGCCATAAGATTATCAGCTAATAATATAGCCATTAATTCTGATATTGCAATTTGCGGGGATTGTCCTTTCCTGGGAAACTGGCAACCTGAGTTATCCAAAAAAATGCATATGAACAGTGATGGTTTTTGGGAAATCATATTTAATAAAAACGAGATTCCGGAAGAAATTGAATACAGATTTATTCAGGTTGTAAACGATACGGATGTAAAATACCGATGGGAAGGTGGGACAAACCGGAAGACCAGTATTCCCCATCTGGATTCTTGCTCATCTCTGATTATCAATCATTTTTCAATTAATATGGCCGCTGCAAAAGCCAGAATTGCAGGGACAGCCGTACCTGTGTTTTCATTAAGAAGTGAGGATAGTTGTGGTATCGGAGATTTTCTTGACCTTAAGAAAATAATAGATTTCCTGAAAGTTACATATCAGAATGTTTTACAGTTACTGCCGGTGAATGACACAACAATGACCCATACCTGGCATGACTCCTATCCATATGGAGCAATTTCTATTTATGCACTACACCCTATATATATAAATCCGGGAGCTGTTGGTAAAATTTCTGATGGCGATTTTTTAAAATCTTTTTACAGTAAGGTTAGCAGGTTAAATAAACTGGAAAAGACAGATTACGATGCTGTTGAAAAAATAAAATGGTCCTATCTGAAAAAGATATTTGAGCAGGAAGGCGATAAAACACTGGAAAGCGAAGATTATAAATTATTTTTTGATCATAACAGGTATTGGCTTGAACCCTATTCGGCGTTCTGTTTCCTCAGAGACAAGTATAAAACGGCTGAATTCAAAAATTGGCCAGAATATTCAGTTTATTGTGACGAGGAAATTAAGAATCTACCGAATGAATCTGGTAATACATTCCGTTCTGTCTCATTACACCGCTTTGTGCAATATCATCTCCATAAACAACTATTATCTGTCCATGATTATGCCCGTCAGAATAAAATAATCCTCAAGGGAGATATACCTATTGGAGTAAACAGGAATTCTGTTGAAACGTGGGTGGAGCCATCTCTTTTTAATTTTTCAGGACAGGCTGGAGCTCCACCCGATGACTTTTCTGATAAAGGGCAAAATTGGGGATTTCCAACATATGATTGGGTAAAAATGGAAGCTGACGGTTACTCCTGGTGGAAGAAAAGGTTCAGGAAAATGGCTGAATATTTTGATGCATATAGAATTGACCATATTTTAGGTTTTTTTAGAATTTGGGAAATACCTGAGGATTCAATTGAGGGAGTAATGGGCCATTTCAACCCGTCATTGCCGTTGTCGTCTTATGAGATTCAAAGCATGGGATACATGTTTGACAATAATAGAGATTGCAAGCCAAATATTCAGGAATCCGTTCTTGATAAGTATTTTGGAATCAATAAGGACAAAATTAAAACGCTTTTTCTGGATTTTACAGAACGAGATAAATATGAACTAAAGGAGAGCTTCTGTTCGCAGAGGAAAATAGAAGATTACTTCTTAGCTAACCCAGTATCAGATCTTAAAGTTTTTAAAGAAGGATTATTATCACTATGTTCGGAGCTCTTGTTCCTGAAAGACCCTATAGATCAGAGTAAATACCATCCAAGAATCTCTGCTCAGTTCACAGAATCATACAGGGCTATGGACAATAATCAAAAAGAATGCTTCAACAGTATATACAATCACTATTATTATCATAGAAATGACTTTTTATGGTTCCACACAGCAATGAATAGACTTCCCCCTCTTATATCTGCTACCGGGATGCTTGTTTGTGGAGAGGATTTAGGGATGATCCCATCATGTGTCCCTTTTTTAATGCAATCTTTGAGAATAATGAGTCTGGAGATACAAAGAATGCCAAAAGCTCCTGAAGAGAAGTTTGCAAACACATCAAAATATCCTTATCTCTCTGTCTGCTCTACCGGAACTCACGATACGAGTACTCTAAGAGCATGGTGGGAAGAGGATTATGATTCAAGTAAAAGGTACTTCAAAGAGGTTCTGGGAGAGGAGGGTATTGCACCTGTCTCATGCGAACCATGGCTTTGCAGAAAAATCATTGAGTTGCACCTGAATTCGCCATCTATGCTTGCAATATTTCCGTTACAGGACTGGTTGTCTGTTTCCGGAAGATCAAGAAGATTCAATCCTAATGACGAGAGGATAAATGTACCATCAAATCCCAGACATTATTGGAGATACAGGATGCATTTATCTATTGAAGCTTTACTTAAAAATGAAGAGTTAATTAAAAATATCAGAACAATGGTTAAAAGTTCAGGAAGAGTATTTTAATAATTATTTACTCCTCTCTTTTGAATATATCTTGTCAATTACTAAAGCAATTGCACCATCCCCTGTAACATTGCAAGCTGTTCCGAAACTATCCATCGTTATATATAGAGCAATCATCAATCCTATTAAAGTTTCATCGAATCCCAGCATTGACTGTAGTATTCCAACAGCTGCCATTATTGCACCACCTGGGACACCCGGGGCTGCGACCATAATGATTCCCAGCATAAAGATAAATCCTGCAAAGAGATCTATTCCAACCGGCATGTTCATCATCCACATTATTGCAAAAGCACATGCAACTATTTTTAATGTGCTACCAGCCAGGTGTATTGTTGCACAAAGCGGTATTACAAAGTCTGCTATTTCAGGGTCAACTCCATTCTTCTTTGTCTGTGCCAATGTTACAGGAATTGTTGCTGCAGAGGATTGGGTCCCTAAGGCAGTCATGTATGCTGGTAACATATTTATAAGAGACTTAATTGGATTCCGGCCTGTAATTGCCCCCATCACAAAAAATTGAAAAAGCAATAATAATATGTGCATCACAAAGATTACTATTATAACCTTAAAGAAAAGCCCCATAATGAGTGAGACTTGTCCCTCTTCCGTTATTTTTAGGAAAATGCCATAAATATAGACAGGCAATACTGGAATTATTGCTTTCGTAATAACAATAGTTATAAGATCTCTGAATTCAAATAATGATCTCTTAATAAGATCGCCCTTAACAACCGCCAGACCTAATCCCATAATAAAAGCCAGTACTAGAGATGAAGTAACTCCCATAATTGGGGGCATATCTATGGAGAAAAATGGAGGAATCGCATTAGTAGTAAGATTTCCCAGATTCTCCAAAGACAATGACTTATCCATCAAAAGAGGGAGAGAAAACTTTGTTGTGAAATATGAAAAAAATCCCGCAAAAAGCGTTGAACCATATGCTATCAAGGCAGTTATACCAAGTAACTTCCCAGCTCCTTTACCCAGATCGGCTATTCCGGGGGCAACCAGTCCAAGAATTATCAATGGTATGACAAAGCCAAGAAAATTACTGAATATTGAATTAAATGTCACGAAAATCCTGACCAGTGAAAGCGGGAAAATAAATGATGATAGTATACCAAGAATTATTGCAATTATAATCTTAGTCAGAAGCCCTGTTTTGAATTTAAACATACTGTTTGCGTTATTACTTTTATTATTATCTTATTTTAGAATGCCAACTCCATAGCCACCTGATGCTTTTGCCCATGCCCTGTTCATCATTTGAGTATTGAATACCATTGAAATATTTCCTGATTTGTCAACTGCAATTATTCCCCCCCCTGATCCACCCATAGGGTCAATTTTATTATATATTACCTCTCTTGCAGCTTGCTCCAGTGAGAGTCCCTTATACTCCATTAATGCAGAAATATCATATGCTACCACTCTACGAATCCATAATTCCCCATGACCAGTTCCGGAAACAGCAACAGTGTTGTTATTTGCATAGGTTCCAGCTCCTATAATTGGGACATCTCCTACCCTGCCCCATTTTTTTCCCGACATTCCACCCGTAGAAGTTGCTGCAGCAAGATTTCCTTTGCTGTCCAGTGCCACACAGCCTACTGTTCCCCTTGGATCTGGGTTTTCCTTCTGCTTTTTTATGCTATTGATTTGCTCAACCCTCTCTTTTGTTGAAAAATATGAGTTTTCTACAATCTCCTCTCCCATGGATTTTGCAAAGGCAGATGCCCCTTCACCAATCAGAAGTACATGTTGTGTACTATCCATGACTAGTCTTGCCGTCTTAATCGGGTTCTTTATATCTCTGACACCTGCAATTGCTCCTGCCTTAAGGTTGGAGCCATCCATTATTGCCGCGTCAAGTTCGTGAATACCTTCAATATTTAATACTGCTCCTTTACCCGCATTGAACAGTGGACAATCTTCCAGGTAGACAACCACCGCCTGAACAGCATTGAGACTGTTCTCTCCGCTTGCGAGCATGTCAGTACCAATTTTAAGTGCAGCAAGCAGTTGTTTTTCAAACACTTTCTTCTTTTCATCAGTAAGAGATGCTGAGCTTCCTGCTCCCCCATGGATGGCAATAGCCCATTTTTCCTGCACTCTTTTTTCCTGACAAATAACTAATTGACTACTAATCATGGTCAATATCAATGACGTAATGAGCTTAACTTTCATATTACCAACTTTATTACACTTTCGTTTTGAAAGAAACAACTTGTCTTTTCGAACTTTCTTGTTAAATTTATACGAAATTAGTTAAAAAAATGAAAAGTATTTATATTGTTTTGACACTCTGTTGTCTCACCTCTTTCCTGACATCAAATGCTCAGTCGGCATCTGGTAAGATGGTCGAATCATTTAACCCTTCTACTGTAAGGAATGTATACGAAATTGTAAAGCATGTTCCTCTGGGGGAGGCTAAGCAAATAGCATTAGCTAAGTTAATCGAAAAGGAGGACGTTTTCTTTGCAAAATGTCTCAAGGATGATCAAGTAATAAGTAACCGGAATAAAAATATACTCTCAGCCATGCGCAAGGAAAACCTTCAAAATGTTCTTTCAAAAAAGGAAATAGACCAGTATTACAGGGGAATAAGCGATTCTGAAGCAGAAGCGATGGCTATAGAAGTAAGAGAAAAAACGAAAATACAATTAGGGACATCATATCAAGAAGGAAAGTTCATTTTTGCCTCTTTTTACAAAATATTCCTTGAATCAAAAGTGGCTGAACTGAAATATTCAGACAAACCAAAACAGCTGGATTCTGCACTAATAAAGATTAAAGAGGATGAACTTAAGGTTCTGCTAGACAAGAGTGGGCTTTCAGTAGATGACAACTTTGTAGCCAAACGAGTCTGGACATTCAAACCAAATACACCATTAAGATAGATAATAAAAACCATTATGATGAATTCTAAAATATTGACAAAATACGCAATTGGTTTAGGATCTATAGCGCTTTCAGGCACATTGTTTCCTATGTCTGGCAATGCACAGGATCCCAAAAAAAACAATATCAACCCCAAAAAACCCAACATACTTTTCATAGCAATTGATGATCTCAGGCCGGTAATATCTGTCTATGGCGACAAAATGGCCCATACCCCAAATTTCGACAGGTTGGCAAAGTATGGAGTCACATTCACAAGTAACTACTGCCAGATGGCTCTGAGTGGACCAACCAGGGCTAGTCTGCTCACTGGTCTCCGTCCCGATCATATCGGTGTCTGGTCACTACAGGGCAATTTCCGTATAAACAATCCTCAAACCATAACTCTTCCTGAGATTCTAAAGATTAATGGTTATGAAACAGTCGGTATAGGTAAGATATTCCATCCGCTGGACAATAAAAAGTTCCGAGATGATCCTCAATCCTGGAGTCTTCCATATATAAAAACACCCTCTTCCACATATTTGATTGCGGGTGGCAGAAAGGCAACTGAATGCGCAGATGTACCTGATAATGCTTATGAAGATGGAATTATTGCTGAAAAGGGTATTGAACAACTTAAGTCATTGTCAAAATCTGAAAAACCATTCTTTCTTGCCGTAGGATTCAAAAAACCACATGCCCCTTATGTTGCCCCAAAAAAATATTGGGATCTGTATGACCGTGACAAGATGCCATTGGCTGAATATCAGGAAATGTCATCGGACCCTGTCTTATATGCCTATCATCCTTCAAATGAACTTAAAGTATATTCCGACATCCCTTCTTTCCATAGTTACGAGGACACAAAGCATCTTGATGAAGCAACTCAACGCAGAGTCATACATGCATACTATGCATGTGTTTCCTATGTTGATGCTCAGCTTGGGAAGATTTTGGATGAACTTGAAAGGCAAGGAATTGCAAACAACACAATTATCGTTTTGTGGAGCGATCATGGATATCATCTGGGAGACCATGGCCTTTGGAACAAGACAACAAATTTTGAAGGCTCTACACGGACGGTTATGATGATCTGTGCACCTGGAATGAAGAGAGACGTATACTCAAATTCTGTAGCTGAATTTGTTGATGTCTATCCAACAATTTGTGACCTCGCAGGTGTTGAAGTGCCAGCTTATCTTGATGGAGTAAGTTTGACGACTGTACTTAGAAATCCTACGGCTAAGGTAAAGGAATATGCTTATGGTCAATATAACAGAGGTAATATTAACGGTTACTCATGCAGGAATTCCCGATTTCGTCTTGTTGAATGGGTCAAGGAGTTTAGGACATATGTTTCTTTTGAAGGCAAGGAAGTAGTTGGGGTAGAACTCTACGACTATGAGAAAGACCCTCTTGAAACTAAAAACGTAGCCAACAACCCTCTTTATAATAAGATTATGACTAAAATGCGAAAGGATCTACACTCTTTTTTTCAGCAACAGTTTGAGAAAAGCAAGAGGTATCGTATTGCAGAACTATTCCAAATGAATCAGAAAGCAAAAGATGATGAAGAGGAGTAATTCTTCTCATACCAACATAAAAAAACCGGCCCTTTTTGAGCCGGTTTTTTTTGTTTACATATTTATTAGTTAGGTATCAGCACCTTGATGTCATCCAGGAATATTCTGTTCTTCCCGGCTCCAACTCCTGATAATGCGTAGTCTTTACCCAAGAACTTAATTTGAGTTTCTGATGTTGCTCCGGTAATTGTAAATGACCTTTCGGTGGCTATATCAGCCCAAATTGCTGTACATGTTGGATCTGTTGTATAATTAGGCCAGTTATCAATAGTAAAAGTACTTGTACCTATTGTACCAGGGCCAATTATACTTACAACAAGCATGTTGTCATCTTTTGTACCCGCTGCTGTCATATAAGGAACGGCCTTGAACTTAACCAATAAGTTCT
>Ga0074193_1003419_pt1 | contig 11699 bp, 6 predicted proteins | sample EPASupsiteHSE605_FD_64523 | JGI IMG/M metagenome (GOLD analysis project Ga0074193, IMG submission 64523) | Bioremediated contaminated groundwater from EPA Superfund site, New Mexico - Sample HSE6-05 | ecosystem: Environmental > Aquatic > Deep subsurface > Groundwater > Contaminated ...
GGAGAAATATTGAATCACATCACCCAAAAAATAGTAACCGTCAAAGCTCAACCAACTCTGAAAATGGCAGAGCTTATTTCAAAATTAAAAATACCGCACTAAAAAGGACAAGTCAGGAATGGAGTAGCTCTTTTTATATAGAGTATGATGTGTTAGGAGGAGTTAATAATTTTTATCAAACAGCAATAATGATAAAATAATTCGGTCGATATGCGTTTGTAAAATATTGGAAAGGAAGTAAGATGTTCTGTATTGCTTGTAGAAAAGCTTACTATCGGTTGAATGGATTGTCTCCACGAAGTTTCTTACGAACCATCTCTCTAACATTTTGCCACTTTAAAATAACACCGCAATCAGGATTTTCGAATAATAGAAGTTGAGGACCTAATTGTACTACGAACAAATACAATGTCTGAATGGATTTCGTTTGCGAAAAGGTGTTTCGTTTAACTCAATTTTGCATTTGACAGACAGCTTTGTCAAACGGCTATTGCAGGATGTCGCCTTTTCGTGTTAGAAAAAACCAATTCATTGGAAGAACGATGTTCAGGCCAAACAAATACACACTCAGTACATTGAGAGATGATAAAAATTGACAATCATGGCTCCACCGCTTTCGTTGAATTTGAAATAGAGCCCAACGAGTGGATAATAGTGGGCGGGGGCACAATGGAGATAGAGTGAATAATGTGAAAGTTCAATAAAATTAGATAATTTTGGCGTGGGTTTGACTGGATAACAGGATTTATTCCTCCATGGCAATACTACTTCTGTTTGGTATAATTTAATCACAAATAAAAACATGGACGACAGGCATTTGAACAGAGAAAAGTACTTTCAGGAACAGAGTTATACAACAGAAAAGTATGTAATCTCCTATATAAGTAAATTGTTTCCAATTACTTCTGATTTAACTATTGCCGAAGTAGGGTGTGGGGAAGGAGGAAATTTGAAACCATTCCTGGATATTGGTTGTAAGGTTGTTGGAATTGACATTGCGGAAGATAAAATAGAGAATGCAAAAAAATTCTTTAACAACCATCCTCAAAAAAGCAATCTCACGTTAATTGCAGAAGATATTTATAAGATAAATCCTGACGAACAATTCCTGTTTGACTTAATTATTATGCGGGATACCTTAGAACATATACACGATCAGGATATTTTTTTAGAACATCTGAAAAAATTCGTTAAACCATCCGGTAAAATATTTCTTGCATTTCCTCCTTGGAGAATGCCATTTGGTGGCCATCAACAAATGTGTGAAAATTATTTTCTGAGTAAACTGCCTTATCTCCACCTTCTTCCCAATGCTTTATATGCCGGATTACTGAAATTATTTGGGGAGAGTAATGCCAAAATTAAAGGGTTATTGGAAGTAAAAGAAACGAGAATTTCTATTGCAAGGTTTAAAAAAATCTTGACCAAAAGAAATTTCAGGCTTGAATCAGAGATCTTTTATTTGATAAACCCGAATTATGAGATTAAATTCAAACTCAAAACGAGAAAATTGCCAGGAATTTTAAATATTCCCTACATTAAAGATTTTTTTACTACAACATATTACTGCCTGATTTCCCTCGAAAAATATTAAAACGGAGCCTGATATTATCACATTAAAACGACGCCTCGGCATGTGAAAAGGGGCGCCTCAAAAGCTACAATCATAATCTGTTTTCCCGACTTTCGGGATTCAAAATGACAACTTAGGCTGTCAGGTTGAGTTCAGGGAACCGGGAAAGTTTTTTTATCAAACGAGGGGGCTTTTGAGACAGTCACGTTTGTGCTAAATATTTGTTTACCGGAATTTTCCGTACATTTGCGTAAGCTATGGTTATATTGGCTACCTGCCCATTTTCTATGGCTCTCAAAATAAGATCGCATAAAATATAAACCATATGAGTAACTTAAAGAAAGAAAAACTAAACCCCAGAAAAGTATTTTGGAAATGTGGAGCTTGTTCACATGCTATGTTTCATTTACTAAATCATGAATTTGATAATTTCAAAGAAAATGAAGAGAAAGCATCGGATTTATTTGCAGGAGGCATTGCGCAGAAAGGTCATCAATGTGGAATGCTATGGGGTGGTGCATTGGTCGTTGGTGCTGAATCATTCCGTAGATATAATAATAAGAGTGAAGCAATTGCCTCAGCAATTACCGCTTCTCAATACCTTGTAGAATCATTTCATAAACGGACGAAAACTGTTAATTGTCGCGATATATCAAAGGTTGACTGGGAAAACAAGTTTGATTTTGTTATTTATATGGTAAAGACAATTGCACAAGGTTTTGTATATAGCCCTTGTTTCAATCTGATTGTAAAATGGACTCCTGAAGCAATTCTGTCCGCCAATAAAGGTTTGTCTGAAAAAACGATTCAAAGCCAGCCATGCATGAGCTGTGCAACTGAAGTTGTGCGAAAAATGGGGGCGAGCGACGAAGAGGCGGTTATGGTCGCTGGTTTTGCAGGAGGCATTGGTTTAAGTGGAAATGCATGTGGTGCATTGGGTGCCGTAATTTGGTATAAAGTGCTTGATTGGAGTAAAAAGCATCCCGGCAAAACACCTGCAATGTTTAATAATCAGGAAGTAAAAACGATATTGAGGGCTTTTTATATCCAAACAGATTCAGAGGTACAATGCGATAAGATTAGCGGGACACAATTTAAAACAATTGATGAACACTCTGAATATGTAAGAGGTGGTGGATGTTCCAGATTGATTGATGCCCTTGCAAAATTATGATATTAAATATGAGAGTAACGTATTTTGAAAAGATAAAGCGTCTTTTGTGCTTTAAATGTCAGGTTTATTTAGATAATAATGCTACTACGTGTATTAGCAGACCTGTGAGAAAAACAATGAACCGGGTGTTGAAACACTATTGGGGCAATCCCTCATCAGCTTATCACATGGGGAAAATGTCATCGCAAATTATTGAAAAGGCACGCCAACAGCTTGCAGATGCTATACATGCGCATTCGCATGAGATCTATTTTACCGGATGTGCCACGGAATCCAACAATGCAGTTTTAAAAACATTGAGTAACTATTTCTACCCAAAAAAGAAAAAAATCATTTCTACACCTGTAGAACATCCTTCAATAATTAACACATTGGAATTTTTAAAAACACAGGGAATCATTGTTCAGTATTGCCCGGTGGATAAATATGGACGTGTATCTCCTATGGACATTGCGAAGCTTATTGATGAGGATACTTTTCTGATTTGCTGTATCCTGGCAAATAATGAAATTGGTACTGTCAATAATGTAAAAGAAATTGCAAAAATTGCAAAAGCACATAATGTTTTGGTTCTGTCCGATTGTGTTCAGGCATTTGGAAAGATACCTGTAAACGTAAAAGAGCTAAATGTTGATTATGCCTCGTTTTCGGCACATAAGCTATATGGTCCCAAAGGGATTGGGGCATTATATGCAAAAATAAGCAGCCCGCTCGAACCTTTTATACATGGAGGACATCAGGAAGAAGGTATGCGTGCCGGTACCGAAGCGGTTCATAATATTGCCGGATTTGGTACAGCCTGTCGGGATGTGAATAAACATCTGTCTCATGCTGAAAAAATAAGAGATTTGAAAGAACAACTAACCAGGCAACTAAAAGAAAGTAAATCGGATATAATAATTAATTCGCCCGAAACAGATTGTTTACCCAATACAATTAGTGTGACATTTCCGAATATAAATAGTGGAGAATTAATGATGATGCTTGATTATCATGGTATTGCTGTTTCGTCCGGATCGGCATGCAGCTCTCATATCAATAAACCTTCGCATGTACTTAAAGCAATCGGATTATCAGATCAGTCTGCACGGGAAACGATCCGGATCAGTTTGGGTAGCGATACTTCAGCGAGTGATATTCAATACACAATAAAGGTAATGGAGAATTATTTTAAAAGGGAATCTATATAAACACGATGGATTTTAGAACAACTGAAATAAAAAATATCCTGAAAGGAATCGAAGACACGGGTTTTGTAAGAAAAATTAATTGCAAATATCGAAAGTTTAAAGACAAGGCAAATCAGAGTACAATAACGGATATTTACAATTTATGCAGAAGCGTTCTGAATTGTTTCAGTGGATTTCTCAATTTTAAATATTTATTTTCTCCTTATTATGCAAAAGCTACTTTATAAGTGTTATTGATCCTTGTAATTTTTTGATTATTCTTTTGCCGTCGACTTTTTCTTCATAATTCAATAGATAATAATAAACACCTTCTGGACATATCTTCCCTGATTGCTTACCATCCCATGCCACAGTTTTTCCCGAACTTTCATAAATTTTATGACCCCATCGATTAAAAATAATAAGCATCATATTGTCAATATTTTTGCAAACAGGGTAGAATGAATCATTTATACCATCACCATTGGGTGTCAATACATTTGGGACTATAATTTCAGAATTACACTCCATAATTGTGATTTCATCATTTGCTTTACAACCGTCTTTCCCAACAATTACAAAATAAATACCTGGGTTATTTATATTTAAGCTTTGCGAAGTGCTGCCATCCGACCACAAATATGTATCAAAACCTGCTCCTGGAGAAAGTGTGAGCAAATCGCCCGGACACATTATGCTATCATTACCAAGGTTTACGTGTAAAGCAGGTTTAAATGTAACAGTAATAGAATCAGTGCTTTTACACGCATTTATATCTGTTACGGTTACACTATAAATTCCCGAAGATGAAACAGGAATACTTTGGCTCGTTGCTCCTGTATTCCAGGAATATGTAATTCCACTGTTTCCTGCGTTTATGCTAAACGGAACAATTTGGTCAGTACAAATAACCGTATCGTTGCCTAAATCAACTACAGGGAGTGGTAGTGTATGAATTATAATACTGTCTTTTGCAGTACATCCATTGATATCGCTTATTTGTACCCAATATAAACCGGGTGTTTGTACCATAACAGATTGTGTAATCGCTGAGCTAGACCATAAATAAGAATAAGCAGGAGAAGAAGTAAGAGTAACCGAATCGCCTGTACAAAAAGTTATTGGCCCGCTTGCCATAATTGTTGGTTGTGGAAGATTACATGTTGAAATTTTTGCAACAAAAACATCATCGAATCCACCATTTGTTAATGTAGTATTGCCAAACGTAAGAGCAGGGCTATCAAAATCTCCTACTATATATATATTCCCAAAGTTATCTGTTGAGATGTCGCTGCCGTTATCATCTGAGTTTCCTCCTGCACTTTTTGCCCATAAAATATTCCCTGAAGTGTCGTATCCCGCAACATAAACATCGTAGCTCCCTGAGTTATTTAATGTGGTGTTTCCAAAAGAAATAACAGAACTCATGTAGTTCCCTGTAATGTATATATTCCCACTATCGTCACTTGATATTCCACTACAATAATCCCAACTGCTTCCACCCGCACTTTTGGCCCATAAGACATTTCCCGTAACATCATATTTGGCAATATAGAAATCTGTACCCATAATGCCTGTTTTCGTTAACGTGAAGTTTCCAATAGAAATTGTAGGTTCATCAAAGTTCCCTATAACATATAAATTCCCAACGTTATCCGTTATAATAGAATTGTAGCCCCAGAAATAAGAGCTATTGTTATTGTTTTTTGCCCATAGAGCATTTCCTGAAGCGTCATATTTGGCAATAAAAATATCATAATCATTAGGAAGAGGGTTGGGATTTGCATTTGCTAAAGTAGTGGATCCAAATGTAATAGCGGGACTATTGAATCCTCCGGAAACAAATATATTATTTGAATTATCCGTTGTAATACTCACTCCGATATCACCTAAGTAACCACCCGCACTCTTTGCCCATAAAGCATTCCCCATAGCATCATACTTCGCAATAAAAACATCTTCCTGCATGAAGCCTGCATTCGTTAAAGTGGTACTTCCAAAAATAATAGATGAGCTGCTAAATCCTCCTGTAATATAAACATTTCCTAAGTTATCGGTAGTAATGCTACGACTTATATCATAATCATGTCCACCCGCGCTTTTTGCCCATAGTACATTCCCCGAAGCATCATATTTTACAATAAAAATATCCTCTGAACCCATATTTGTCAATACAATGCTTCCAAAAGTAATTGTAGGAGAATCAAAATGTCCGGTAACGTAAACGTTGCCCAGATTATCAGTAGCAATCTTGTTTATGTACGAATTAGAAGTAGCATTGATATTTTTTGCCCATAATACAGTCCCCAGAGCATCATATTTTGCAATATAGCACCCTGAATTAGTCAAATTAACAATTCCAAAAGAAATGGTTGATGTAGGGCTGGCTCCTAATACATATATGTTCCCTATATTGTCACAGGCAATCCCGTTAGCATGAATATGAGTATTTCCTGTGATTTTTTTTGCCCATTCCCAGTTTGAAAATTGTTCATAAGATCTTATGCTACTGATAAGCAGTAGAAAAAGAAATATGACTTTTGATTTCATTACTCAAATATAAGCGTTAATAAGTGTTTTTTATATAAAAAAAGTTTAAGGTAGTATTGAACCAGTTAACGGTTAGTTCATTGACAAAGAACATGCTTAGCGTTTTTATTGAATTGGGTTTACGGGGGTGATTGCAGTCAAATTCCGGATTATATTTGCACTGTTCTTTGTAAGACTGATTTTTAGAACTATTATTAATAGAACGTGTGTAATCCGAAGAAGAAATTAAACATTTTTTTAATTGTTATGCATTCCCGGACTAAAAGAGGGAATTAGTACAAATGAAGCATGTTTTAAAAAATAAATCATTCAAAATGAATGTAAACCTGATGAATATGGTTTATAACAAGATGGTAATTACAGATAATATTGTATAAAGGAGAAATATCTTTCCTCCTGTTTTAGATATACAAAAAGCTGCCCTTAGAGAGCAGCTTGAACCAAAATAGTAATCAGCTTACCTGGAGATGAATCAAGAGCTATGAGGAAGGATTACTTTTGGGATGTTTGTGTTCCACGTACTTACTGATTTCATATATCAGCCCTAAAGCAAGCAATACGGTAAGACCTCCATTGATGGGAGCTCCGCCACCGCTTACAGGACTAGCTCCCGGTGCTCCAACAGGAGAAAGTCCTCCTGAATTTCCGCCGCCCGGATGCGGAGGTTGTGCGTTACTTAATGCTGATGTAAATGAAAGTATAGTGATGATTGTTGCTGTTTTGATAATCTTTTTCATTCTGTTTTGCTTTTCTGTTTTGGGTTAAAAAGAGGTTGATGTTGTTTCCACATCCATCAACCTCACAAAAATGCAGCATTATTATTTAATAAAAACCTTTTGGGTATAGGTTTTGCCGGAAGTAATTACTTTCACAATGTAATATGCCGATTCCATGTTAAGCATCAGTGTGTTTGCAGAGACAGACTCTTTAACTACCTGTCCGAGCATATTTAGAATCTGAATACCACGAACTGTTTCAGTATCATTGTTAAGGATATGGAGTGTATTATTGTTTACATAAACAATGATTGATGATTGTTGTATTTCATTCACGCTGTTTGCTGAACCGAAAAGGATGGAAAAACGATCGTGAGAATCCTGAATCTGAGCATTAAAGGTATATACAGGATTTTGATTCAGGTTTATGGTTTGATTAAGTTTATGGTCAATCAGGTAAATAGAATTTTGTAGAACAAAACTATTGAGTTCACTTGCAGTAAGGATAAAACTGCCATTGTTACCTGCTTCAAAATTCATTGGAATTGATACAGCTTGATTTGAAGTTGATTCGCTCATAACATTGATCGCAAGATTTTCGTTATCAGCAATAGTGTATAGCTGAGGAGCATCGGTAGATCCTTTCATTTTACGACTGTCGTACATCACATCATAACCATTGGTTGCATTGCTGTTGAAGGTAATGATCGCTTCATCCGAAAGGTTATTTCCACTTACGTTTAAACGTAAAGTATTTGCAGGTGAGCTTTTTATCAATGGAGTTGCATCATGCTTTCTCCAGCTTTCGTTAAAGGTAAAGTTGCCGTTTGAAATTGCATCGATAAAGAACCCTTGATTTGCAGGGATAATTGCTGTTGCACCTAATTGCCCGATACCAGTTGCCGCATTATAGGTAGAGTATTGATGGTTTTGTTGATTCCATGTATAGAATGAAGATGATATGTTTGGTAAACCAAGTGACCATGCTACATCTGCGTCGATAGCCGAAGGATAAGGATTACCTATCAGATTGAATCCATAACCGTTTAATAATCCGGTGTTCATTAGTACTGGTGTTGAAACCGAACCATAATTGAAAGCATTATTTTTAAAGGTTACGGTAGCAGTGTCGTTTACAGCCCAAGCTGAATAAGCTTTTCCGTTTATCAGCATCTGATTACCATTGGTTATCCCTGTCCAGTCGCCATTGGAGTTGAACATCTGAACATAAACCTGTGGCATATCGTTGTTGTAGAATGCATTTGCTTTCGCACCATTTACAGAACTCGACATTAGGTGCCATGCATCCGGAGTTATTTTACAGATTGCAGTGGCTTCTCCTTTTATTGAAAGATTGGTATTGCCCAATAAAGAACCACCCTCTTCGATGGTAATGTCTTTACAAATAGCAGCTTCACCAATTACTGGCATACGGGAAGCCTCTTTGTTGATGATGACTTTTTGACTTTGCGTAGGAATAACACCTTCCGACCAGTTTGCCACATTGTTCCAATTGCTACTTACCGAGCCTGTCCAATTATTATCCTGAGTATTTTTGATAATTTTAAACGAGTCGAATAAAGATGCAGTACCCTGATCATTTACTGTATAGGTAGAGATAATAATTGTGTCGCTGCTGACTTCAACATTACTAAAGGTAGGCTCCCCGGTTTGCCCGAATCGACCGGTAAACATGCTGAAATAGTTTGAAATTCCAAGTCCAGCCTCAACAGCAGCCATCTGAGCCTGATTGCGTGGTTCATATTTTTTCTTACCTGCCGAGTTGTTGAGGAAGAAAATAGTTCCTCTTTTCGAATCGAAAGTACCACCCAGTAATCCGGTTACATTTTCGCGTGGAGTAGCTGTTACAATTTGTTGATTACTAACTGCACCTGAAATAAGAGCGATGTTTTTCACAGGTCCGATAATTTCGTAAATATGGTCATGACCTTGTAATGCTAAATCGATTTTTAAACTATCGAATACAGGGCCCATTTTTAAACGAACAGTTTTGCCATCGTTATCACTTTGATGACTACCACTCCCTGTATACATTGTTTTATGGTAATATGCAATTCTCCATTTTGCTTCAGGATTCGCTTTCACCTGATTGCTCATCCAAACTGCTAGTGAATCAAGATAGCCGGCAGTACTGTAATTTTCATAAGTCATAGCCATAAATAATGCATCTCCATATACATAAGAGTAAACACTGCCCGGAGTAGTCGCTTTTGCATAATCAAAAGCAACTGAATCGGTATTGAAATGATAAGTAAAGTTTTTATTGACAGATATATCATGGTTTCCTTGTATCGGCGCAAATGGTTTATTCAGGAATATATCTTGTTGCGTTTCAAATAATTGTTCCCATTCCCATTCTGAATTGGACGAGCCGGAGGTCTCAACCAGATCGCCGCAATGTAACCAGAAGTTTGCATTTGGATACAGCGAATTTGCTGCGTGTGTCGTTTTTTGCGAAATACCAAACATTTCATCCGTATTTGCCTGAGGATCGGTAGTATAGATGAAGGAGAAAGTTTCTTTTCCGGCTACAGCAGTTTTAAATGATCCGATTTCACTCCATGCTCCGTTTTTGCCAACGCGGTATGAATAAACGGTATTAGGGGTTAATCCGGTTGCTATAGCTTTGTTGAACATATAACTTTTCTTGGTATTGTTGGCAATTCCTGCAAGTGTGGAAAGATTATTTGCTGATACGTTATAATTGAGATTTTTTGCAGAATCACAACGAGCAGTAATTTCTATCAACGGGTTGTTGAATACAGAAGCATTTGAAGCAACTCCCTGTACTATCTGAACTTTTCCACCTGTTACACCTGCATTGGTAAACCAGTTAAAGCCCATACGTGTTTTGGGGTCTTTGTTTATATTGATTGTAATATTGTAAGGCATTGAAGATGATTTCATTTTAGAAATAATCATATTCATGCTTGCAATACTGCTTGAATCCCGATTCGTCTGTAAAGTTTTTTTCGCTTTCAGGAAAAGAGTCCAACTTGGAACAGTATAGTCAGTTTGATTGAAGTTGTTTACAATCATTAACATAGAATCAACAGCATTTCGTAATGGTATATCAACATTGTTATCCATTGGTGCTAAATCGGTACGTAAACTGGCAATTGTTGAAGAAAGAACAGTTTGTCCTACAGAATTCAAATAGCTTAAGAATCCTTGTTCACTTGCCGGAATTGTTTCATCACCATTGTAATGGGCTTCAAAAGCACTTACAATATGAGGCGTAACAGCATTTGTAGTTGCAGCATCTAATGAATAAGGAGGATGCTGTAATTGGTAGTTAACAATGCCGGTTAATCCCTGAGTGAGAAAATTATGAGCATAATCCTGAAAAGGCAACCCGTTAGTGTTGAAGTTTATATTTGTTATATGGTTAGTGGTGACATTAAGAATACTGTCGCCATTTAACTGCATTACTCTGTAAGGGCATGGCCAGGTAACTGCAGATCCGGTTTCAATATCATAAATAAAAGAAGCATTTCCAGGCAATGAACGTTTTGTAATATCATTTGCATGATAGTGACCCGTAAACATCATTTTTAATCCGGCATTTGCAAAGTTTTTCGAAATAGTATCCCAACCGTTTACTACATACTCGGAAAAAGCAATACTTTGTCCGGTGTAATGTTCTGTTACTCCATGATGCATCATGCCTAAAACAACAGCACCTGAATCTCTTGCTTCTTTTAATCTGTCGAGTACCCATTTATACGTAGATAATTTGAACTTACCTTCGGTTACAGGTTCGTTTGCAACCATATTTGAATCATAGGAGCAGGCATCAATAGCCAATACCCATAGTTTTTGTTTAGGTTTTGCCAGATATGAAAGGGATGCAGTGTCGGTTTTAGATGCTTCAGCATAACCAAATTGATTGTAAATAGCTTTGAAATCAACAGGTGAAACAGAATCGACTTTAATTTGCAAATTGCCGTCGTAACTGTATGCATGTACATTATTTACATCGTGATTTCCGGGGACAACAAACACTTTTGTTACACCGTTCGATTCAATATTTGCGAGATATTGTGCCAGCTTTTGATGGCTGATTTTTTCGCCATCTTTGGTAAGATCACCGGGAACAAGGAATATCTCCGGTCTTTCATTATAAATTATGCTTGCCAGTTTCTGCATTATTGCATCACTTTCTTTAATTAATTTTCTGTCATGCGAAAGGTACGTTTGAAAAGCAACTCCATCATTAATAAGTAAAGAAGGATCCATTAAATGTAGGTCGCTGGCAACACATATTTTGGAATTGCCTAATACGGATTGATTTTGTGTAAATGAAGCTGTGGCAGTTGAATCATTTATGTTAGAGGCAACAAAAACAGGATTAGTATAAAACCATAAATCAGCAAAAGCTTTCGATGCATTATTGGGATACATCAATGAGTCAGACAATGGATTCCCGTTTGCATCCGTTTCATTTGCAATATTTAATCCCAGATTTGTTCCGCGTAAGCGATAGTACATGGTGT
>Ga0074193_1003420_pt1 | contig 11697 bp, 8 predicted proteins | sample EPASupsiteHSE605_FD_64523 | JGI IMG/M metagenome (GOLD analysis project Ga0074193, IMG submission 64523) | Bioremediated contaminated groundwater from EPA Superfund site, New Mexico - Sample HSE6-05 | ecosystem: Environmental > Aquatic > Deep subsurface > Groundwater > Contaminated ...
TGCCCTTCTCAAAATCGATCAGCACATACGCGGCCTGGTCCGGTGCCTGCATCGGGGAAACCCCAAGTAGATAAAGATCATCCTTCGGTTCATTCCAGGGATCTTCGAGGTCACCGCCTTCATGGCTTAAATGCCACAGGTTACGGTCCATGCTGTACGGTCTGTCCTTGGTAACCGGGACAGGGATTCCGCGTTCTTTGGCATAATCAATCGCATCATCCCGCGATTTGATGTCCCACTCTCTCCACGGAGCAATAATTTTCAGATCAGGATTCAGCGCTTTGACAGCCAGTTCAAAGCGGACCTGATCGTTGCCTTTCCCTGTCGCGCCATGCGCAACAGCGACTGCGCCTTCTTTTTCAGCAATCTCCACAAGCCTTCTGGCAATAAGCGGACGCGCAAAGGATGTTCCGAGAAGATATTTGCCTTCATACACGGCTCCTGCCTGAAGCGTCGGGTAAATGAAATCCGTAATGAATTATTCTCTCAAATCTTCGCTATACAATTTAGCGGCTCCTGTTTTAGCTGCCTTCTCATGAAGAGGTTCCAGTTCCTCTCCCTGTCCCAAATCTGCTGCCATCGCGACAACCTCATAACCATAGTTTTCTTTCAGCCATGGAATAATGATGGATGTATCCAGTCCGCCTGAATAGGCAAGTACTACTTTAGCCATACGCTGTCTCCTTTATTCTTTAATCAGTTTCTTCTGCAGATTTCTGTATTATTTCAGTTAGTTTCTCAGTAATTATATGGACTACATGACCAGCGCCATAATCGCTTTATGGGCATGAAGCCGGTTTTCAGCCTCCTGGAATACCACGGATTGAGGACCTTCGATCACTTTGTCGGTGATCTCTTCTCCGCGGTGGGCAGGCAGACAGTGCATGACGATCGCTTCAGGATGAGCTGCCCCAAGCACTTCGTCATTGATCTGATACGGCGCAAAAATTTTCTTCCTGATTTCGCTTTCTTCTTCTTGTCCCATACTGGCCCAGACATCGGTATAGAGAATATCCGCTCCCCTGGCAGCCGCGACAGGATCTTCGACGACCTGCACCGTACTTCCGCTGAGAGATGCATTCTTCCAAGCCAGATCCATAATTTCCGGAACCGGCTGGTATCCCTGAGGTGAAGCAACCACAATGTTCATGCCCATCTTGCTGCCGCCAAGCAGCAGGGAATTTGCCACATTATTGCTGTCACCGATATAGGTTAATTTCAGTCCCTGAATCTTGCCTTTTGTTTCTTTAATAGTTAAAAGGTCAGCCAGAATCTGTGTCGGATGCAGAAAATCGCTCAAGCCATTGATGACTGGCACAGAGGAATGCTCGGCAAGATCAAGAACCTCCTGATGACTGAACGTTCTGATCATAATGCCGTCAACCATCCTGGACAAGACTCTTGCTGTATCCTGGATCGGTTCACCGCGGCCCAGTTGGATATCGCGGGCGCTCAGAAACATTCCGGAGCCGCCGAGCTGATAAATACCGGCCTCAAATGCCACTCTGGTTCTCGTCGAAGATTTGGTAAAGATCATTGCCAAAACCTTTCCCTGCAGGACAGGGTGGGGAATTCCGGCATTTCTATCAGCCTTCAATTCCATGGCGACGTCAACCATGTATGAGATTTCTTCTGCTGTGAAAGCATTCAGTGTAATAAAATCTCTGCCTTTAAACTTGTCTTTGTTTAATTGAACCATTATTATTCTCCTTCATCTCAATCATACGCAATACTGTATTATTATACTTCATCATGCATAATTATTCAATAGCCCTGATGAAAAAGAAGCTATCCCCAGACGGGTAACCCTTACCCTCCTGAGGATTAAAAAGGAAGCCTGAATCCACGATCTGTTTACCTGATTGTTTAAAACATCTATAACGTCAGCTGGGATTTATCCGATATAAAATGCAGAATTCCAGTATCTTACGTTAGAATATTAGATCAAAGAATTCTCTCCACGAGTGTAATTAGATGATAAGACAGAGCTGCGACGATTGCCGTGGAAGGAATCGTCAGACACCAGGCCATCAGCATCTGCTGCGCAACGCCCCAGCGCACGGCCGAAATACGTTTGGCAGCGCCTACCCCCATAATGGAACCGGATACCACGTGCGTGGTACTGACCGGCAGATGGAGACCCGGAAACGCCGTCGCTACCCAGATAACGATCGAGGATGACAAATCTGCAGCAAAGCCGTTGATCGGCTCAATTTTAAAGATTTTAGCACCAAGCGTATGAATGATTCTCCAGCCGCCTACTGCTGTACCACAAGCAATGGCTAATCCGCACAGGAGCTTTACCCAGAGCGGAACATCCATCGTTGACTGTACCCCCACGGCGACAAGCGCCAGCGTGATAATACCCATGGATTTCTGCGCGTCATTGGAACCATGGTTAAACGCAAGGAATGCGGCTGAAACCATCTGCAGCCTCCGGAAGATACTGTTCGTTTTCATCGGCGCTTTATTGCGGAATAAGTAATATAGAATGGTCATGATCAGATAACCGAGTCCCATGCCGACGAGCGGCGAGCACAGCAGCGCCAAGATAATTTTCTTGATGCCGGCCCCCTGGACAACACCGAGTCCCGCTGCAGCGATCCCGGCTCCGAGGATTCCCCCAATAATTGCGTGGGAAGAACTGCTCGGAATGCCAAAATACCATGTCAAAAGATTCCAAAAAATCGCTCCGATCAGTGCGGCGATCATCACTTCGGAAGTAACACTGTTCGCATCGACAATGTCCTTTGCAATGGTCTTAGCAACCCCCGTGCTGTACATCGCGCCGATGAAATTGAGTACCGCGGCCATAATGATTGCGGTTCTTGGCGTAAGCGCTCTTGTCGAAACCGAAGTGGCTATGGCATTGGCAGTATCATGAAATCCGTTGATAAAATCAAATGCCAACGCAAATAGTACGACAACGAATAATGCAATATGCAGACTAGACATATTTTAATACGACCCCTTTTATTACAAGCGCAAGATCTTCACAACGGTCCGTGGCGTCTTCCAGATGTTCCAGTATTTCTTTCCATTTAATGATTTCAATCGGATTGCTTTCATTTTCAAACAGCTTGCCTACTTCACTCCGGTATAAACGATCTCCCTCGCTTTCCAGTTTATGAATTTTTTCTGTGTTTTCAAGAATAAGATTTAATTTGGTGCGAATACTGGGAAGGTTGTCCACAGATATTTTAATAATATGAATACAGTCATCCAGAACCCGAATCAGCTCTTCAACCCCGGAGTGGGGCGGCGTCGCTTTATACATGATCATCCGTTCCAAGGCGCCTTGAATAAAATCAATGATATCATCCATGTTTGTCGCCAATGAGTAGAGGTCTTCCCTGTCCATTGGCGTCACCAGTGTCTTATTCAGGTTATCAATGATCTTGTTGGTAATGTCGTCGGCACGGTGTTCCAAATCAATGAGTTCCTTCATCTTAACCGGGAAAGTGGTGGGATCCTTAACTGCTTCTTTTAATACCAGCGAGCTTTCGCAAATAAGCTGCGCGTTTTCCTTCATAAGTACAAAAAAGTCGTTTTCTTTTTTTGACACAGTCTTTACTTCCTCCTTTATCATAACCTGGTCAAATCTTCCCACATTATCTTAGCACAAGAGCCAAGGATAAGATACTTAAATTTATAAAAAACAGGCACTTAAAACAATGGGTAGAATAGACCGAAAGATTCAGCCAAAAGCTCTCTCCAGCATCAGCTTAATCCGATTGATCTGGTTCACTTCACTGGCTCCGGGATCATAATCCACGGCAACAATATTGGTCTGGGGATACTGCTCTTTCAGGGTCTTGATCATTCCTTTGCCGGTAATATGATTCGGCAGACAGGCAAACGGCTGCATGCAGATAATATTGTTGGCGCCGCTTTTGATCAGCTCCACCATTTCCGCAGTCAGCAGCCAACCCTCTCCGGTTTGGTTGCCCAGGGAAAGGAATGGTTTGACACTTTCCGCCATCTCCTGAATCGTTGGCGGGATATCGAATCTTTTACTATTCTTTAAGGCAGCCCTTAAATCTTCACGATAGCTTTCCATATACTTGACCAGCAGATTTCCGATGACTCTGGAAGATCGCTTACCAGCAAGATATCTATAGTTGAATTCCTTCCCATAGCAGCAGTAAAGTAAAAACTCCATCAGTCCCGGAACTACCATTTCTGCGCCCTCTTTTTCAATAAACTCGGCCATGTTGTTATTAGCCGCAGGGTGAAATTTTACGAGGATCTCCCCGACCAAGCCAACCCTGGGTTTTCTCTGCTGAACAATCTCAATATTTTCAAAATCCCGAACAATTCCCTTCAGATTTTCACGAAATAAGCTGCGGTCTCCATTGGTAACATTAATCTTGCAGATATCTATCCACTTTCTCAGAAGCTGATCCGCTGTTCCCGCACTTGTTTCATAAGGCCTTACCCGGTAGAAAACCTTCATCAGCAGGTCTCCGTAAATCATGGCCATGATTGCTTTGACCGCCATGGAGACCGTCAACTTAAATCCGGGGTTTTTCTCCAAGCCTGCGACATTGAGCGAAAGTATCGGAATGTGCTCCAGTCCTGAGACCTGAAGCGCTTTCTTTAATAGCCCCAAATAATTGCTGGCCCGGCAGGGTCCCCCCGTCTGGGTTATAATGACTGAGGTGTTGTTCAGATCGTATCTTCCGGATTTCAATGCCCTTAACAGCTGCCCGATAATAATGACCGAAGGGTAACAGGAATCATTGTTAACATATTTCAAGCCTTCTTCAATATCTTCTTTTTCAACTATAGCCAGTACTTCAAAATGGTACCCCTCCGAACGGGCGACCTCCTGGGCAAATTCAAAATGGATCGGCGCCATCTGCGGAGCAAGAATGGTATGTGTTTTACGCATTTCCTTGGTAAAGATTGGTCTCTGAACGGCATTTGGCCCCTTTGCCGGGCCCTCTATCGGATGATCATGTTTTATTCTGGCATCCATCGCAGCTTTAAGCGAGCGGAGCCTTATTCTGACTGCACCCAGATTGCTGACCTCATCTATTTTAATCATGGTATAGATTTTACCGGCTTTATGTAAAATTTCCTGGGCTTGTTCCGCAGCAATCGAATCCGGCCCGCAGCCGAATGAGTTTAACTGGACAAGCTCTAACTCCGGTCTTCCGGCAACAAAATCTGCTGCTTCGTAAAGTCGGGAATGATACATCCACTGATCCAGAACCCGGAGTGGCCTGGTGACTTTTCCGAGATGGGCTACCGAATCCTCTGTAAGCACTGCCATTCCGAGGGCCGTGATGACTTTAGGTATGCCGTGGTTAACTTCCTGATCCAGATGGTAAGGCCTGCCGGAAAGGACAATCCCGCGATTTCCTGTTTCTGCAAGCCATTGCAAGACCTCTTCTCCTTTTTTGCGGATATCCCGTTTGAAATTCAGATCTTCATTCCAGGCTGCGTCGACGGCCTGGATGATTTCTGCAAGGGTAATGCCTGAATGTTTCAGTTCTTCATACAATCTCTTACTAAGCTTTTTTTTATCTTCATACGGCAGAAAAGGATTCCAGAATTGGACACTGCTTTGCTTCAACTCGTCCATGTTGGCTTTGATCACTTCCGGATAAGCGTTGATCACCGGGCAATTAAAGCAGTTGTCCGCCCCGGCTATTTCTTTTCTCTCCTTCGGTATGCAGGGATAAAATATGAGTTTCACGCCTTGTTTAATCAATGACACGATATGACCGTGAACAAGTTTGGCAGGATAACAAACGGTATCGGAAGAAATTGTCTCCATGCCCGCCTCATAAACCTTCCGGGTGGAAACCGGCGACAGCTCGACCCGGAAACCAAGACGGGTGAAAAAGGTAAACCAAAAAGGATAATTCTCAAACATATTTAAAACCCTTGGGATCCCGATGGTTCCTCTGACTGCTTTTTCTTTGGCCAGCGGTGTATAATGAAAGATCTTGTTCAGTTTATAGGCATAGAGATCCGGAATTTCATCTGTCTGATCGCGTTCCGATCCTTTTTCACAGCGGTTTCCTGTAATGTGCCTGCGCCCGTCACCGAAACAGTTGACCGTAAGTAAACAGTGGTTCTGACAGTTTTCGCAGCGGGCTGCGCTGACTTCCACCGAAAAGTTATTAATTTGATCTGGGGAAAGCAGCGACGTAACCACTCCCTCCCGCCAGGCGTTCCTGGCCAAGAGGGCCGCACCAAAGGCACCCATGAGGCCGGCAATGTCCGGACGGACGACTTCTCGGCCAATGGTCCGTTCCAGGCTGCGAACCACAGCATCATTCAAGAAAGTCCCTCCCTGGACAATAACCTTTTCACCAAATTCCTCAGAGCTTTTTAACTTAATTACTTTATAGAGCGCGTTTTTGATCACGGAGTAGGATAATCCTGCCGAAATATCCGCGACCGTCATGCCTTCTTTTTGGGCCTGTTTTACTTTGGAATTCATGAAAACGGTACATCTCGATCCTAAATCGGCAGGATTTTGAGCCAAAAGTCCTTTGCGGGCAAAATCCGCCACATTCATTTCCAGTGACCTCGCAAATGTTTCAATAAAAGAACCGCAGCCGGATGAACAGGCTTCATTTAGCATAATATTTTCAATCACACCGTTTTTTACTTTTAGACATTTCATATCCTGTCCGCCGATGTCCAGAATCAGGTTGACTCCAGGCAGAAAATGATTGGCAGCTGTGTAATGAGCAATGGTCTCGACTTCCCCCATATCAAAAAAAAGAGCTGCCTGAGTCAGTTTTTCTCCGTAGCCAGTCACGGCAGAATAAGCAATTTTCGTGTTTTCCAGGAGCCTGTTGTATAGTTCTTTCAGAATATTGACTGCTGAAGCCAAAGGGTTGCCTTCATTATTAGTATAGGCGGAATAAAGAAGGGTGCCTTGCGGATCTATCAAAACAGCTTTTGTCGTGGTAGATCCTACATCCAGACCTAAAAAACATTGGCCCTGGTACATCTCCAGCTGATTTGTGCTGACAATATTTTGGGCATGCCGCCTTACAAACGCGCGGTATTCCTCTTCATCTGCAAAAAGTGGATCAAGTCTGGCTGTTTCATACTGAAGCTTTTTTTTGTCTGTTTTCAATTTTTGACCAAGCTGTTCAAATGTAATATCTTTATCCTGAGCAGAGGCGAGGGCCGCTCCGATAGCTACATAAACTTCGGAATTTCCCGGCACAATCATATCTTCATCCTTCAGCCCCAACGTTTCCTGAAACCGAACTCGCAGCTGCGGCAGGAAGTGAAGTGGTCCTCCGAGGAAGCCAACTTTCCCTTTAATTTTATGTCCGCAGGCAAGCCCTCCGATGGTCTGATTTACAACCGCCTGAAAGATCGAAGCTGCAATGTCCTCCTTGCGGACTCCTTCATTTAAGAGAGGTTGAATATCCGTTTTGGCAAAAACCCCGCATCGGGCGGCAATCGGATAGATGACCCGGCTATGGGCAGCCAGCGCATCCAGACCAGCCGCATCCGTCTTTAACAGGACAGCCATTTGATCAATAAAAGCACCGGTTCCTCCCGCACAGATCCCGTTCATCCGCTGATCAAACCCCTTGTCAAAAAAGGTTATCTTGGCATCTTCTCCGCCAAGCTCAATGACAACATCCGTTCCTGGCAGATAACGATCCACTGCTTTGCTTCCAGCAATGACCTCCTGAATAAATGAAATGTCCAGATGTTCAGCTACAGCCAGTCCGCCTGAACCTGTAATTGCTACCGTCAGCGAAGATGCCGCATATTTCTGACCGGCTTCATCCACCAGCCTTTGCAACGTGCTCCAGATATCCGAATAATGCCGAGTATACCGGCTGAACAACAGAACGCCTTCCTTATTTAAGACAGCGATTTTAACAGTGGTGGAACCTATGTCTATCCCAACATGAAGGTTATTCTTATCTTTGTCAGTGATTCTGTGATGATGCGAATCCAGATTACATTCCCCCTCAAACAAATTCAGCAGAATTATTTTTCCATCTGAGGGGGTTATTATTCATTGTCTACCTTACCGTCTGAAGTTATTAGAAAAATAATATAAATTTTTCTACCCACATTCTGTCCTTCGTGTTAATATAGTCTTATGAAATCACAATGGAATATTATTACCCAGAACAGATGGATACCCAGAACAGATGGAGCTCTCAAAATAGAACCGCTGGAATATAAACGATGAGAATCCATAGATTTATGAAGAAATGACTTTTCGATTCCGTGAAGAAGCTAAATCATCAAGGAAGTTCCTTTTGAATTGGATTAAGGGGGATGGGTCATGGGTAAACAAATCTATCGGTCTCAAAACAAAGTGATTGCAGGGATCTGCTCTGGAATTGCGGAATATTTTGAAATAGATCCTACGATTGTACGGATTATCTGGCTGCTCGCATTTTTTGCTGGTATTGGAATTCTTGCCTATCTCGTCTGCTGGGTAGTGATTCCTCAAAAACCTTTTGGCTCCTTCGGCAGTTCTCAGAACTATGCCGACTCGGCAGATATTCCAAATAATGATCATAATCAGGCCATCAATAAGGACAAAAGCCTTAAGGTATTTGGCATTGCGCTGATCATTGTTGGTGCTGTATTTTTGTCAGACAGACTCTTCGACTGGTTTGACATTGACATCCTGCTACCCATAGGTTTGATTGCCGTTGGCGTTTACGTATTGTTTGCGAGGAGAGATCATCAATGAAAAAAAACATTGCCCTGGGTGCGGTGATCATTCTGGTCGGTGTAATCTGGTTGCTTAGTAATCTTGACGTTTTTTCGTTTTCGATCATCGGAACTTTTTTCCTATCACTCAGGAAGCTCTGGCCTCTGCTATTGATTGGTGCCGGTGTCAGTTTATTGATTAACAAGAACTCCATGATGAAAATGATTGTTTGGATCATCATCGTCATCTGCATCATGTTTTATGGTATTTATGGAATGAATAACGGCACGTTGAATTACCCGGAATTTAAATTGCAGGAACATCTTTATTGATTGCATTGACCTTAAGTTGTATTTTTGCAAGCTCTTATGTCTCTCCATATGATACAATTCGTATCAGAAAGATAAACATTTTGTCTATTTTAATAATTTTTATCTAACTATGACTTTTTCGTGTTGGCTTATTTGCAAACTTTTTAGCCGTTTTATATTTTGGCACGCTTCTTGCATTTATTAATTTGGAAAATAGATAAACTTTATATATATTTGGATGATTTTTTTCGGTATATTGCTCACTGCAATAATATATTTTTACGAAAATGTATTATCTAAATATTTATAATTTTTATCCTATTTTATATTTAAGTAAGAATTTTATTTTTTGGACATGTGGAGGAGGAATTGCAGAATGAACACATTTGATGCTCTGGCAGCAAGAGGAGTATCCCGACGCGGCTTTTTGAAATTGATGGCTGCGACTACGGCAGCTTTGGGTCTCCCTGCTGCAGTATCTCCCAAGGTCACTCAGGCTGTTGAGACTGCCTTGGAAAAACCGCCGGTAATCTGGCTTCATGGAATGGAATGTACAGGCTGTTCCGAGTCACTTTTGGCAACACTGAATCCGTCAGCGGCTGAAGTGGTCCTGGATATGCTTTCGATCCGTTATCATGAGACCATTATGGCAGCTTCCGGCTATAAGGCCGAGGAAGCTTATCTGGAGGCCCTGAAAGAAAACTTTGTGCTCGTCGTCGAAGGAGCTATTCCCTCAAAAGAAGACAGGTATTGCATGGTGGGCGGCAAACCTTTCCGGGAAACCGTCCTGGAAGCTTCCAAGAAAGCTAAAGCCATTATTGCTGTCGGCAGCTGCGCAACCGATGGCGCCGGAATTCCCGGAGCCTGTGAGGTTGACGCTGTCGGCGTCCGTGAACTGTTGAAACAAAACAACATTTCAACTCCTGTCATCAATCTCCCATGCTGTCCGGTCAAACCGGCCACCATGCTCGGAACGATTGTTTACTACCTGACCTATGGTACGGTTCCGCCGCTCGATGACCAGGCCCGGCCGGTCGTTTTCTACGGCAAGCTGCTTCATGACAACTGCCCGCGCCGCGGACAATTTGAAGCCGGAAACTATCTAAAAGACTGGAACGATCCGGCCCAAAAAGACTATTGTCTAATCCTGAAAGGCTGCAAAGGCCCGAAGACGTATACCGACTGCGCACAGGTTTGGTACAACGACAATACCAACTTCTGCATCAACGCCGGTTCACCGTGTTCCGGCTGTTCAGAGGCAGGATTCTTTAAAGTCTTCAGCCCTCTTTATGACAAACAGGAAATCTTTGAACTTCCCGGTACTGGGCCAATCAATGTCGATACAGCCGGTAAGGTTATCGGAGGCGTTGCTGTAGCAGGCGTTGCTGTTCATCTCGCAGCTACGGCGGCAACAGGCCGTTTAGGCAAAAAAGACCATGGACATGAGGAGGAGTAAGGAATGTCTGCACAAAAAATTGTCATTGATCCAATTACCCGTATTGAAGGCCACTTGAAAATAGAAGTAGAGATCGAAAATGGTGTCGTCTCTAACTCCCGTGTCATAGGCACCATGTACAGGGGCCTTGAAAACTTGGTTATTGGCCGGGATCCCAGAGATGCCAGTTATGTTACAGAACGTGCCTGCGGCGTCTGCTCAACAGTACATGGCTTGGCCTCCGCGCTGGCTTTGGACGCTGCTTTTGGTGCCGAAGTCCCCTATGGCGGCCGTCTTATTCGCAATCTGATTTACGGCGCAACGCTCTTGCATGATCATCCGCTCCATTTCTATCATCTGTCTGCCTTGGACTATCTGGATGTCATGGCCATTGCCCAGTACAAAGGCAATGACGCCGGTTTAAACGGCGTTAAGGACAAAATTTTGAAACTCGTTGCTGCTAAGGATACAGCGCCTCTGACACCCCGTTACAATCCTGATCAATATTGTGTCAGCGATCCTGAACTCGTTACGATGGCTGTTGCGCACTACCTGAAAGCCTTGGAAATGCAGGCAAAAGCCAAGAAAATGTCCGCGATATTCGCCGGCAAACAACCGCACCAGTCCTCGATCGTAGTCGGCGGCGTCACGATACTGCCTACTTTAGAGCAAGTCTTCCAATACCGTTCCATGCTGATGGAGCAGATCGCCTTCGTTGAAAATGTCTACCTCCAGGATGTCCTGACCTTCGGGACCGGACCGCTTCTGCCTTTGGCTCAGGCCGGCGTTGGCGGTAGTCATGGCAATTACATGTCTTATGGCGGCTTTGCCGGAGATGCAGAAGGAAAAGACTTGTTATTTACACCGGGTATCATTCTCGACAATAACCTGGCGACCGTTCATCCGTTCAGCATCGACAAAATCACGGAAGATATCACGCATGCCTGGTACAAGAGCGACAAAGGCAGAACTCCTTATGAGGAAGACACGGTTATTGACTTGGATAAGAAGGACGCCTATACCTATGTCAAAGCACCGCGCTATGAAGGCAAACCGATGGAAGTCGGACCACTCGCCCGTATGCTCGTCATGCAGCCGAAAGTGCTTATGGACGTTATTACGAAATACAGCATCAAACCCGGCGCTGTTGCCCGTCATGCCGCCCGGGCGGTGGAAACCATTCTTATGGCTAAGAAAATGCTCGAATGGGTCGATTCCCTCATTGCCGAAATGGGCAAGTCGAACTTTAAGATCCATGATACCGATCATTGGGAAATCCCCGAAAG
>Ga0074193_1003421_pt1 | contig 11694 bp, 9 predicted proteins | sample EPASupsiteHSE605_FD_64523 | JGI IMG/M metagenome (GOLD analysis project Ga0074193, IMG submission 64523) | Bioremediated contaminated groundwater from EPA Superfund site, New Mexico - Sample HSE6-05 | ecosystem: Environmental > Aquatic > Deep subsurface > Groundwater > Contaminated ...
AAAGTGCCACTTCTGCGCCTAACTCCTGACATCTCTCGCGCACCAAATTTAACTCAGCTTCTGTGTCCGTTGGGAACCGGTTAATTGCAACAACAGCTGGAACCCCAAATTTGCTCATGTTTTCAATATGTTTCTCAAGATTGACCACACCTCGTGCTAAGGCTTCCAAATCTTCGGTGCCTAACTGATCTTTAGAAAGTCCTCCATTCATCTTTAAGGCCCGAACCGTTGCCACAATGACGACAGCCTCAGGTTTCAAGCCACCGAAACGGCACTTTAGATCAAAGAATTTTTCCGCTCCGAGGTCAGCACCAAAACCAGCCTCTGTGACTAGATAATCTGCCAGTTTGAGACCCAGTTTCGTTGCCATAAGGCTGTTACACCCATGAGCAATATTCGCAAACGGTCCACCATGGATAAACACAGGCGTGTTTTCTAAAGTTTGAACAAGATTCGGTTTAATCGCGTCTTTCATTAGAAGTGCCATTGCCCCTTCGGCTTCTAAATCATGAGCGGTGACAGGCTTTCCTTCATAAGTATAGGCCACGACAATCTTGCCAAAACGTTCTTTGAGATCCATAAGATCACTTGCCAAACAAAGGATCGCCATGACTTCAGAGGCTACGGTAATATCATAACCACTTTCGCGAGGAACTCCTTCCATTCTGCCTCCCAAACCCATGACAATTTTGCGTAGAGCACGGTCGTTCATATCCACGACTCGGCGGAATACGACTTGACGAGGATCAATATTTAAGAGGTTTCCTTGTTGAATACTGTTGTCTAACATCGCTGCTAAGAGACTATGGGTAGAAGTAATGGCATGGAAATCTCCGGTGAAGTGCAGATTTATATCTTCCATTGGCACTACTTGAGCATACCCACCGCCAGCGGCTCCACCCTTAACTCCAAAGCAAGGGCCAAGGGATGGTTCGCGTACCGCAATCATGGCCTTCTTGCCCATTTTCGAGAGCGCCTGCCCTAATCCTACGGTTGTTGTCGTTTTGCCTTCTCCTGCAGGGGTAGGATTAATAGCGGTTACTAAAATGAGCTTGCCATTGGGCTTATCTTTTAAGCGATTCCAAACACTCAGATTAATTTTGGCTTTATACTTGCCATAAGACTCAATCTCATCCTCTTGCAAATCGAGGTTTTGGGCAATCTCTAGGATTGGTTTCATTACTGCTGCTTGTGCAATTTCGATGTCACTTTTCATGTTACTTACTCCTCTTCTAGTATATTTAGACTGGTGACCACCAGACTCTCCCTAATTTGAATACATACCTGTATACATTTTGAATCTTAATGAAAATAGAATTAACTTCTCACTAATACGACTCCCTACTATTATCGACAATCTTCGCGTTCACTCCCATGATCATAATACAGCTAATACCCATTAAAACACCATCTAAAATCAAGGGCGTTCCCCAACTTCCTGTACTATCTCGTATGGCACCGGAAACCACCGGCGATAAAACTGCACCAATTTCGGACACAAGGTTCAGCATTCCAAACGCCGCTCCACGCAAATGAACGGGCGCGAGTTCTGAAGTAAGGGCGTGGGCAACAGCTTGAAGAGCAAAGAAGATTAAACCTGAAACAAAGAGGATGACTGATTGCACAACCATGTCTTTTCCTCCGGACATGACATAGACTGCAAAAACAAAGATAAATACAGTGAGAAGTGCCTCCATTGCGATTAACACGTTGCGACGACCATTGGGTTTATGGGCTACCATATCCGAAATTTTCCCGCCTAACGGAAAACCGATTACCCCAGCTATAGCGTTGAACGAAATAACCAGTAGGGCCGACGCTAGAGTGCCACCACCAAAATCTTTAATAACGGCACCACCCCAAAAACCATAAAACCAGAGATGCCATAACACTGCAATATATGAGACATAGATTAGCAGAAGATTTTTGTCCCTTAAGATCGGGCTAACCTCATTCCCTTTCTTTATAAAAATAAAAGCGATTAAAACAAAAGCTAAACATGTTAAGATGACTGCAATAATCACATCGTTTAAATGTAAAGCATTTGTTATAAAATAAACAACCATAATGGCTACCAAGAAGACAAGAGAATATTTAAGTAAACTTAAAAGAGCTTTACCAAAATTCTCCGAGACGTTTCTTTCTTGTGGTTTCAGACCCTGGCGAATAAAGTATGCAGCGATAATTGTGACCGTCCCCAAGATAAGAAAGGGCGCTTTCCAGGCATTTACACCCATTGACGGTTCAGCCCACTCAATTAAATAGACAGTTCCTACCAAAGCGGCAGACAAACCCACGGTAAGTCCGCCCATTACCACGCCCATACCTAAACCGAGCTTATTAGGAGGAGTTACTTGGGCAACCAAGGAGCGGTCATTTGAATATAGGACTCCTTCACCGAGTCCAGTGAATACCCGCAAAGCAATAAAAACCACTAAGCCACCAGTTAATCCAGTTAGTAGAGTGGTAATACCAGCCCAAAAGATACTGATAACAACGACAGTCCTGTACCCGAATTTGTCCCCAAAGTACCCTCCCGGAAATTGTGTAAGCATATATCCTGCAAAGAATAAGCTCCCCAGTAATCCGCCAAGGGCATGAGGGTTACTGGCAGCTTGCAGAAAGCCAACCTTATTAGTAATCATCCAGGTAACTACGGGGCCCGTTAATGTTCGATCAGCATAGGAAACTACCCAACCAATAAACAGCATAACCCAAATCGTATGATACCTTTGCCATCCCTTTTCTTTCTGCTCTGTCGTGCTAACCATCTCCTCCCCTTTATTAGATCAAACACAACAATGGTTTATACCGTCCTGCATAACTCCATTCAATGTTGGCATTACCTCAGTAAACTGTCGAAGATGTTTTTCTTCCATTCGCTTCATCTTCTATAAATCACCCTTGACGTTGGTTAGGTCGAAAATCACTTTGGTAGGTGAAGTGAAATAAGAGAGGCGTGGCAATCATCTCTCTTATTTTTGAGTCTTCATCAAACACTATTTTAGAATTATACTTAGGCTTTTCTAGCAGCGATTTCATTTTGCATTTTTACAAGGTTCTCAGGTGTGATTTTATAAAGAAAGATAATAAACAACAACCCTATTAGCATTATGACAGCAGGAACCAAAGTTAATCCGTTCTTTATAGAGTCTATTAGTACCGGTGTCGCTTTCATATTGGCAACATATCCTGCTCCCGCAAGCACAGTCGTGATCACAACACTTCTTACAAGAATAGCGGTCTTGATTGGGAAACTAATTAAGGACATGATAAATCCTCTGGCATTCTTGCCGGTTTTCCATTCACCATAATCAACCGTAGATGAATACATAACAACACCCAAAGCATCGGGCATTCCATATCCTAAATAGGCAATGAACATTATGATCATGAAGGAAACATAATTCATTGGCAAAGCCCATACCGCCAAAAGTCCGATTATAAAGATTGAAAGTGACAGAATATACGTATTCCTTTCTCCGAATTTCTTAGCAAGTGGATTTGCAATCAAAGCACCAACGAACGTTACCACGTTAAGTCCCGTCATGAAAACCGCAATGACCGCCAGATTATTAACAACATATTTGAAATAATAAAACGCTAGGCCAAAGATAACAAACCTGCCTAAATACCTTCCAAGTTCACCTAACATCAAACCGATAAGGGGTGGATTGACTACAATCTGTTTCAGCATCTCGCCAATAGACATTTTCTCTTTTGTTTTACCTGATTGAACAGAAGTTCCGTGGAATGCATAGTCTTTGGTCATAAAGAACAGCGAATAATAACAAGCAACCATAGCAATACCTGTAATTACAACAGTTAGCGTATATCCCATCGCAGGATTACCTTTACCAAGAGACAAGATCATCTTCATTCCGATTAAGGAAAAAGCGATAGCACCTAATGAATTAAACATCCCCCTGTTTGTCGACATAGCAATTCTTTCTTCTCTTACACTTGTCATTGAGGAGTTCAAGGCAACATGTCCCGCATAAAAAATATTCCAAATTAAATGACTGACCACAAATCCGATTGTAATAATAATTGCATTCGTTGTTGGGGAGCCGATTTTAGAAAACTGCAAAATAAAGAACAATGCCGCAAAAGGTGGTCCAACAAGTAGCCATGAACGGTATTTACCCCATCTCATATTGCTCTTTTCTAATATAACCCCTGCAGTAGGAACCCATAAGATATCAAAAATACTAGTGATCATCAATATAGTACCAACCAGGGCCATTGGAAGCTTGGCAAAGTCTGTTAGAAACGCTGCAAAATAAAATACCTCCATATTTACAAATAACTGAAATCCAAATGAGGGTAATCCGTAAAGATTAATAATCGACTTCTTTAATCCCTTTTCCATAATAATCTCCTCTCAAAAATAAATTTCTTTACTTCTACTCTGTTGCTAGTTGATAAACACAAGGTTAATCATTTATTGATCAAACAGATTCTGCCCCCCCTTCTTACCTCCGTTCTATATGAACTAATTCTGGTTTTTGCCGAGCAGATGAAATCGAAACTAAAGAATATTCAGAAATATCTCAGGGCAAATGAGGGCAACCTCCTCCCCCGATAAAGCATTCCGTTTTGCAGCATGTGCATAGTGGTACCCTACAAGATAAGGTGTTGCCCAATGAATTAAAGCCCCTGAAAACGAGATCGACTTATAATAATAAATCCATAATGAACGTAAACACAGCGTCCTCATACTTTTCGATTTTTGGTGCGATTGCTTTTATAGGCTTTCCCTCTAATTCCGGGTGCTCTGCTAAATATTCTTCCCAGGTTACATAATATTTTGAATCCATTTCAGCCTCTCCTCCTAGCCTTAATAAGTTCCGTTTTCATGAACATACTCCAAAACAGCTCTCATATTTTCCGCAACAGGACCCTTTGATTCAAAATTTATAACACTCTTGTCCGCTTGCCACCAATACCTTCCTCCTGGTGCAAGAATGTCCAATAATTCTTTAGCCTTATCCACACACTGCTGCTTTGTCCCAGTTTGCAGCAATGTAATAGGATAGAAACCAGAAATGATATGTTTATCGCCCAGTTTCTCCTTAACAAGTTTTGCATCTCCGTATTCAAATCTCATAATTGTATTTTCTGGCAATTCATATAGATAATCGAGATATCTCATCCAGTCATTTTCCACAAATAGTTGGACATTTTGACCCATACCCGCTAGTGTCTCGACCAACTTTTTGAAGGTTGGCCAGTATAACGTTGCAAAATCTTTATCCCGCAAATAGGGAGCCATGTGAAGCGGAATAAACGTATAGCCTAACATCGAAGGATTCGGCAAAGTACCTTTCTTAATCATCAGTGGTAATACCGCTTCGCAGGCTGCTGCTACTTTATCCGGATACCGTCTAACATCACCTGAAATCCCTTTAAAACTTCTCAGAAAATCTGCCATGAAATCAAATGGAGCTTCAGTTAGAGCACCAGCCATTGCAGCATAGCCGTATTTTGCATTCATTTTTGCTCTGATCGTTCCGAGGTAGGCAAGGTCGTCGGAGTGGGCTCTCATCGCTTTAGCCAAGGCCATTGCCACTTTACCTGGTTCCCCGTTAAGCTCTGTGTACAACCGGGGCAAAATTGTTTCGACAATGCAATCATAAGGGGATGCGATAAACTGGTCATATTCTTCAGCCAGCAAACCCACAACTTCCGGATGCTGCATAAATCCGCTGGAACTCATGACAATAGGGGTTGACCCTAGAATCTGATAGTGTGAGGGAATTCTGATGGAACCGCCAGGATAAGTGTCCGTTATGAAATCTTGACAAAACTTATCATAGACTGGCTCTAATTTCGTCAGATCCCATTGACATTCCGCCAAGTCCAAACCGGCATATTGAATAGCAAAATCCTGAGTTGCCGGATTGCTGATCGGCACTCTTTTTGGAGTCTTTCCGCTGAATAGATCGCGGAACATCTGATTTCGTTCATTCGTCATAGCTACGGCATCAATCATTTATTTCACCCACCCTTGACAAGTTTTCAGCCCTTCAGCAGCATTTGTCGTGAAAGCGTCCGCACCAATTTGCTTACAAGCGTCTTCATTAACAGGATTCCCGCCAATAATTATTTTTACACTATCTCTTAAACCCGCTTCATTTAGTGCCTTAACAATGTTTTTCATAGAATCAATAGCAAGGGTCAAAACGCCACTCATTCCAATGATTTGTGGTTTAACATCTTTCACCTTCTCGACAAATGCGCTGGGTGATACGTCAATTCCTAAGTCGTACACGTCAAAGCCTGCGGCTTCTGCCATACTACCGAAAATATTCTTCCCAATATCATGCAAGTCCCCCTCTACAGTACCAATTACTATCGAACCAACTTTTTGCGTGGCTACACCACTTAACACGGGTTTTAATAATTCGATCGTTTTGGAGAGCAATTCTCCAGCAAAAATTAAGTCTCCCACGTAGTATTCGTTCTTTTCAAACAACTCCCCGACGATCGCCATACCTTGCTGGCAGGCGAAAACAACCTCTTGGGCATCTTCACCACTAGGGTTTGTAGCAACAAAATCGTCGATCATAGTTAAAATAGCTTTTTCGTCGAGATCTCCAACCGCTTGTGTTAGTACCTGTAAATCGATCATAATTAAACCTCCTCAAATATTTTGAATAAGTTTCCTACCACATTGTGATACACAGCTATTTAACTGTATATACAAGATTTGATAAAAAAATAATTCTCCTGAATCTGCCCAATTAAGCGTCTACTTTTATGGGTCCAATCTTGTTTTTGCGGTAAGCATTTAAGTAGTTTCTGCAAAAGCGATCTTTCCCCAGCAACGCATCCGTAATATACAGGGTCGTCACCATATCCCGATTACAAGGATCTAAGATGGCAGAATCCATTCCTGCATCAATCGCTAGAGTTAAGAAGTGTTGATTAACTACTTTTCTTAAAGGCATTCCAAAGGATATATTACTTAAACCAGAAGTTACTTTAATAGTAGGATATAAGATTTTAACTTCTCTTAATGTTTCGACAAAGTTCAACAGAGATTGATTATCTGCAGATAGCGCCATTACAAGAGGGTCAATGTGGATCCTATCAGGGGTAATATCATACGTTAGAGCCTTTTCAACCATAACCTTTGTAATATCCACCCTTGTTTGAATGTCCTTTGGGATACCCCTACTATCACACGTCAGTGCAATTACTTCCCATTTTGTCCCTTTAATAATCGGGTAAATTATTTCGCATTTTCCGCCTTCTTCAGATACGGAGTTAATCAATCCAGGCCGTTTGGCATACGGGAAAACCTTTTCAATAACCAGTGGATTTGGACTATCGATACACAACGGCGTATCCACTGCGTTCTGAACAATGTCCATTAGCCATATTAAAGTATCTACTTCGACATCTGGAGCAGTACTAGCACATACGTCAAGATAATCAGCACCTGCCTCAGACTGCTTTATGGCAAGATTTCGAATAAATTCCTCGTCCTTTTGCTCTATGGCCTTTTTAACACTCGGTATGGTTCCATTTATTTTTTCGCCAATAATAATCATTTCAGAGGCCACCCCTTCTTCACACTTCATGGCTATTCCTGTATATACATGTCTTATGTTGTTATATTATCAATATTCAATTACTTTGTCAAATAATATTTTTTTCACAAATTCTACTATTTAGATAACTTTTAATCTCTGCTAAAAATTTGTCCAGAAGCACTATACCACCACTGTATTTTGTCATGATGCTCACCAATCTTTTCAGCAAAAAAGAAGCAGCGAACTTTATCAGTCCGGTGCTTCTTTTGTTAATACTCGTTCATTTTTCTCCAAGCTTTATTTGATGTTAAAATATGTGCATTCAGCGAAAATACTATTAAATCTAGGGTAACTGCCCAATTCAACAAATTTGACATTCTCAGCAATCTCCTTCGCTCTACAGAATTCGCTTGAAGAAAGCAACGCCAATTTAGCGCCAGTGCCAGCTGCATTACCGATCATTTTAATTTTGCTTTCCAGTTCAAGGGGAATCAATCCAATGACACAGGCACTATGCGGGTTCAAGTAGTTTCCAAAGGCCCCCGCCAAGAGGACTTCTGTAATGTCTTGTGCTTGGATACCATAGGTTTCCATCAAAACTCTGACCCCTGCCGCCATAGCCCCCTTGGCCATCTGAAGTTCCCTGATATCACTCTGGGTAATCATAACGGGTCTTCCGTGACCAGTTATACCTGCTTCAGCAAGCAGAAATGCGCCTTGCCCCTCGTACTGTATGAGGTTTTCCTTAAACCTTAGGGCGGCAGGATTGGTTAATTGCTCGAATGCTAAGAATTTTCCTCTCTTATTAAGAATACCAAGTTCCACCAATCCTGCTACCGTATCAAGCAAAGCAGAACCGCACACACCAAGGGGTTTTCCTCCCCCTATTACGGAATACTCAAGCTTGTCCCGATAGTAAACATGGTCGATAGCCCCCACGGCACCCCTCATCCCACTACTGATTTGGGCGCCCTCAAAGGCGGGGCCTGCGGCAGCAGAACAGGAAACTATCTTTTCTCTTGAGCCAAGGGCAATTTCTCCATTAGTACCAATATCAATAACAAGCTTTATATCTTCACTCCGGTCTAACTCTGTAGTCAACAACACTGCTACCGTGTCGGCCCCCACAAAACCAGCAATATTGGGCAGCATAAACACTTTCCCTGCCTGATTGATACTAATCTTGAGTTCCGAAGCATCTAATACCAAAGACTCACTGAGGACAGGTACATAAGGGGATACCGCAATACTCTGAGGATTGATTCCTAGAAAAATATGATGCATACAAGTGTTCGCTGCGATGGAAATCCCATAGATCTGGCTAGTAGATAGAGAAGATTTTTGTACCGCTTCTGCAATTAGTTTATTAATTGCCTCGACCACAGAACCCTGAAGTTTTAATAGACCATTTTCTTCATGACTTGCAAAGGTGAGCCGAGAAATAACATCTGCCCCAAACGCAGTCTGGGGATTAAGGGTTGAAACCACACTTAACTCTTTCCCGGTATAAAGATCGAGCAAATAACCCACAATGGTTGTGGTTCCAATATCGAAGGCCATTCCGAGCATCGTTTTCGTGGTGTCCTGCGGTTCGATTCCAGCTACTTTACTTTCATACATAACCGCGGTGATACGGTTATTGGCAGCTCTAAGGATATTTGGCACTTGCCTTAAAATGGAGACCGTCGACTCTAATTTGCTTTCCTTATACCCATGTTTAACTAAACTTTCCTTCAGGCGACGCCAATCAGAACTCTGAGTCTCACGAGAAGGCTTATCAACTTCAATAAACACTTTGTTGAGGTGTGACTCAATTTGGAAAGCCCTTTCCTCAGATGCTATTAAAATATTATGCTGAAGTTTTTTCTGGTTTGAAAGCTCCACTGTTAAGTCATTTTGTACGGTAGTCAAGCAAGCTAAACGAATACCAGCGTTTAATTCCTCCGCCTGAAGCATTTCTTCTTCCCGAGTAACTGGCGCAGTCGACCCCTTCGTAATCTTGACCCGGCACTTTCCACATGTGCCTCTACCGCCACAGAGAAAATCGAATTCCAAGCCTGCGTCATTCATGGCTTCTTTTAATGTACTACCTTCAACCACTTCTAGCAATACGTCACCAGGTTGAAAAACCGCTTTATGATATTTCAAGAAAATCCCTCCACCTTGTGGCATTAAAGCGCTCTTACTTCGGACTTCGGATTAATCACTACTACCCTGCAATTTTATATAGTCTCCCCTATAACTAGTTACACCTATGCCAATTGGCTTATTTTCATTGTTGTAAAGTTTCTGCTCAACAACCAATAAGGCAAGGTCATCATAAATATTGAGATATCGTTTGATCTCTTCGTTAGGTATCTGAGCACTAATACTAATTCTTTTCTTTAATGCAAAAACGGGCATACTATTCGTTACCATTTCCTGAAATGTGGCCTGTTCAATTTCCTTTTCTACAATAGGCATACCTTTGCTATAAATTAAATATTTAACATCATAAGCCACAGGGATTCCATCAGTATAGAACAACCTGCGAATCATAATAACATGCTTGTTTCTGGTAGTTTGCAACTCATCTGCTAACTTTTCGTCCGGCATAATAATCGTTACTTCCAATAGTCTTGCATTATCAACACTGTTAATCGCGTTATTCATCTCATCATAATGTAACGTATATTTGTTTACTTCCGGTTTTTGGACATAGCTACCTTTGCCAGGAACAGAAAAGATGTATCCTTCACTTGCCAAAATGGCTAGACCTTTTCTGACAGTCATTCGGCTAACGCCGTATTCTTTACAAAGTGCGGCTTCAGGTGGAACAGTATCACCTGGTTTTAGCTCTGCACTGTTTACCTTTTTCTTAATATCTTCGACAATTTGGATATAAACCGGATCAGCCATTGCCTTCTACTCCTTGCCCATTACCAGCCTTCATCCATTCCTTACACAATTTAGCCCCTACCGAAGCATCATTGGCAAAGCTATCCGCACCAATAAACCGGAACGCATCTTGCGTAAGATGATTAGCACCTATAATGATCTTAACTTTATCCCTAAGGTTTGCTTCCATCAAAGAATTTACTACTTCTTTCATCTCATCTACGGTGCTCGTTAACACACCGCTAAGGGCCAAGATATCCGGATTATGTTTCTCGACATTTTTTACAAAGATCTCGCTCGAGACATCTACTCCAAGATCAATCACATCAAAGCCGTAGGCCTCTAACATATACTTGAAAATGTCTTTTCCAATGTCGTGAATATCCCCTTTTACAGTTCCGATAACAACTTTTCCCGTTTTTTTATCATATGTCCCATGGAAAAAGTCAGTCATTTCTTCCAGTTCCAATACTTGTCTAAAAATCAGTCCCGACATGATCAGATCAGCAATATAATAGTCTTTACAATCGTAAAGGTTCCCTACCCTCTTCATTCCTTCATTCATTAAATCGAGCAGATATATAGGGTCAATCCCTTCATTTAAAACCTCTTTAGCTAGTTTGATTGAATTTCCTTCGTCTAACTGTTCCACGTTCCTGACTAACAATTCTTCAATTTCGCTTAAATCTCTCATTCTCGTTCCTCCGCCAAACCATATCTGGGTTTTGCTAGTTTATATTCCCTATAGTTGTTCAATGTTATATATACAGGTATACAATTAATCTACTAAATATTATAATCTAAAATTCGTTTTGTCAAACATTACTAAATACCTAAACAGGCTGTCGATACAACAAAGTATCGACAGCCTTCTTAACCATCATTAAACTCGAGCAACCTATCTCTTTTTGGTTCTAAATGAACCCTTCCATTAATTCCATGAGAAATTTATCTTGCAGCTTGGCTAACACTCAATCCTAGACCCTTTCTCTTGGCATTGATATGGGCTTCGATATTATTGGCAACTTCTACGGGGTCATCTCCGAGAGCAATCTTCCCTCCGGTCAACCCTTCCACATCTTGCGTTAATAATTTGACTAGTTGAGGTGCTCCGGTAACAAAAGGCGTCGGGGATAGATGAGTGTATGCCCCGTACGCTACAGCAAAAACTCCATCAATCGTGGCCTTTTGCTCCATCCATTCGGGTGCAGTCACTGCAATAGGTAATTGAGGTACGTCGACATCTAAATGATCTGCCAGCGCCGTGACGAGCATC
>Ga0074193_1002718_pt1 | contig 11688 bp, 13 predicted proteins | sample EPASupsiteHSE605_FD_64523 | JGI IMG/M metagenome (GOLD analysis project Ga0074193, IMG submission 64523) | Bioremediated contaminated groundwater from EPA Superfund site, New Mexico - Sample HSE6-05 | ecosystem: Environmental > Aquatic > Deep subsurface > Groundwater > Contaminated ...
AAAAAAGGGGCGATGTAAACGCCCCTTTAAACAATTTACTTAATAAGTATTCTGAACAATTATTCCACTACTACTCTGTATCTCTGTATTAGGAATTGGAGCAGCATATCTTCTTGAGTTTTTGGCAAGAGTATAGCTCTGGACACCACCGGCGGAGGTTATTGCTGCAGAACTGAAACTATAGAAGCTGCGAGTCAGGGCTCCAACATCGTCATTTGTATCTTCATTACTATTAAGTCTTCTAATATCATTCCATCTTTGTGTAAATGGCATCTCTCTTCTGCGCTCCTGTAGAATTTTAGCAATTGCCTCATCTTTGGTTGTTGCAGCCAGGTTAATTACAGCAGATGGCGCATTCTTATCCATCCTCTTAGCTCTCAACGTGTTTACAGCACTCATAGCTCCAGAAACATTATTCTGACGAGCAAGACATTCTGCTTTTATTAGCAGCATCTCCGCAACAGTCGGTCCTGAAGGAATTCTGTCTTTGAAAAAGAATACATAACCTGGGTATTCATACGCCGGACTTGTAAGACCTCTGTCGTATGAATAGTTTTTAACCATGTGGTATTTATATCTCAGGTCGTATGTCTGATCATAAAGTGCAAGAAGTTGTGTACTTGGAATGTACCACCAACTTTCGTGATTTAACATTCTAAAATAATAGTGTTCTTTCCACTCCATCATATCTGTAAAGTCACTTTGATTGTCATGGGTGTAAGGGTACCATATTCGTGTAGCGACTCCTCCTACAGTGATATTGGAAACAATGCTGCTATATCGCATATCTACATTATAATCCATCATTACACTATGCTCCTGTAGAGCTATATTTGCATATGAAAGGGCTTTGGCATAATCATTTCTGTTAAGGTAATATCTTGCTGCAAATGCATTTACTGCTGCCTTACTGGCTCTCCATGATTTATATTTGTTGTTAACCATTTCAAGCTTAGTCGTAAGTTTAAGAGCTTCAGTCAAGTCTGCTTCAATCAAATCATATGTCTCCTTTAGTGTTCCTCTTGCAACAGGTTCTTCAAAGCTTGTTGATTTTTTCAGAACAAGGCCCAGTTCACCTTTATTTGCCTCAGTATAAGGAAGGCAATACGTTTGAGCCAATGTCCAGTAGCTATAAGCCCTAATGAAGTATGACTCCTGTGTGAGCCTCTCTTTTTGGGTTTCAGTACCACTGACTTTAGGAAGATAGCTTAATACCATGTTTGCCGTGAATATTTTACGATATTCCCCTGACCAGAAACCTTCTCTTCCGTCAAATGGGAGGTACTGTGTATCCCATGTACCGAATTGTGCAGCTACAACGCCATATGCAGCAGCCTTTGCATCATAAAGTTCCTTTTGCAATCCGTAGTCATCTGAACTATAAATTGCTGTTCTGTTACCCTCAGTATAAAAGCTGGAATAGTTGTTTAGAAGGTAATCAAGCTGGTCGGTAGTACCAGGGACAAGGGAGTTGTTTTTACTTGGCTTTTTAGCCAGAAAGTCATCACAGGCACTTAAGAAAAGTGTGCAAATTATAATTAATCCTATGTATTTAAATATTTTCATAATTTGTAATTTTTAGAATGCTAAATTTAATCCAAAAGTAAAGGATGCCTGAGGTCTGAGACTTCCAAGAGGAAATTCCGGATCTTCATTGTATTTATTGTTGGATATTGTAAATAAATTGTTTGCTTGTGCAAATATTTTAGCAGAGTTTATACCAATTTTACTTACAAGTTTCTTAGGCATATTATATGTAATGTTTAACTCCTGCATTCTTACATGATTCGCATTTTGAACCAGATAATCCAGATAAGGATAGAATCTGTCCCAGAAATAGTATCTTGGTTCAGATTTACCAAACGGTATTGGCACTCTCTCCGATGGGTCAGATTTTGATATTTCATCATATAGTTTGTTAGGTAAGGCACTTCCTCCTGACATACTAGGGTAGTTAAATGAGAATCCATTAAATACGTGACCAAACTTTCCAGTTACAATAAATGAGAGGTCAAAATCATAAATTTTGAAGGTACTGCTGAAGCCAAGGGCAAAAGGAGCTACTTTTGTTCCCATATTAAGCATATAGTCACGTCCGTCACCAGGTGTCCATCCTGTAAAATCATAAACATCTGTACCTTTACCCTGTACTACCGGCTGCCAGTTAGGACTGCCTGCAACACCTTTGTCAACAACACCGGCATACTTGAATGACCATAAAGTATTTGCATCATATCCCTGAACGTATGCTGTTGTACCTCCACCATATAGGTCATATGCTGCATAAGTAGCTTTAAACAACTTGTCAATTTTATTTTTATTATACGAGAAGTTAACATTTCCTACCCATACAATATCATTATCTTTTAACCTTAAAGATGAACCAAGTTCAATTTCTATACCTCTGTTTGTCATCTCTGCCATATTGAGTTTTTGAGAGGCTGTTCCGTTTACTGAAGGAATACTCATTGCAACTATAAGGTCCTTACCCTTCTTGTTGTATACATCAAGTTTTCCATAAAGTTTACCGTTAAACATATCAAAATCTGTCCCAAGGTTTATTGTTCCTGTTTTCTCCCATCTGAGAGTCGGGTTGCCATAACTGCCTACACTGGCAGTGTAATCCTGGATATAGATATTTTGTGCACCTGTAACGTTGATAAGGGGCATAAAGGATGTTGATTTGTCGACATTACCATTATAGCCATAAGTTGCACGTATTAACAAACGGTCCAGCCAACTTATACCACTCATGAATTTCTCTTTTGAGATTGCCCAGCTGGCACCTACTGACCAAAAAGGAGAATATCTGTACTTAGGATCATCGGTTATAAGGTTTGAAGCATCTGTTCTTGCCGAACCTGATAGCGTGTACTTACTGTCAAATGTATAAGATGCGTTCCCATACAATGAAAAGAATCTGTCTGTATTGTATGAATAAATATTTGCATATTTGAAAGTCTGGGCACTTCCCATCCAGTTTTTAAGTGCATAGACCCCACTTCCTCCTACTCCATTTGGGAATGTACCTACAGTAAGCGTTTCATCGTTATATCCATATGTTCTCGGACTTTCAAATTCTTGATATACACGGTCCGAAACCTCGGCACCTGCAATAAAACTGATCTGATGCTTTTCTTTGAACAGTTTGTTGTAGTTTACCTGATTTCTCCAGTCGTATGCAGTAGTATAAGATCTTTTCTGATCAAGGAAACCTCCCTTAGGTAAGTTAGAAGTAATCGTACCTGTGGTTTTATCCCATGTAGAAGCAAAATTAATTGCAGATCTTACTGTATATGTGCTTTCATCATATATATTCTTTTCTTCTGTGTTGAGCATTTCATACAGAATTTTAGAGTCTATTGTCAGGCCCTCAATTACCTTAAAGGTTAGGCCTGCCTGTGCCCTTGCGTTTAAAGTTCTTTTATTGAAGTCCTTTCCTTCGTTTTCAGATATTGGATTATAAGACCAGTCTGTATAGGGAAACTTGCTCATTGGCACATGTCTTAACATATTTGGCATATACAATCCATATGGAACAACAGCTCTTGTACCATCATCATTAACCAGTGTATGATAAGGTGTGCCATTATAGACTGAGCCATTATTTGCCTGGTCTGTCATAGTAAAACTTCCAGAAAAGAAGAAATCAAGCCATTTAAACACCTTGATATTTGACCTGTAGTTAGCCATATATTTCTTAGTATCATCACCAACATAACTTTGTTTTGATCCCTCATACATTAAAGCCAGAACATTCGTCATTCTGTCGTTAGAACCTGAAATATTGAGGTTATACTGTTGCGTAAAAGGATTTTGCAACATGTAATCTTTTATCTGTTGTCTATTGTCAATCTGACGAAGTTTATCAAGGGTAGCGTTAAGTTGAGCAGTAGTGATATATCCCATTCTGGCCTCGTTCATTGCCTCAACAGCTGCAGAATATGAACCAGTTAGGCTCGTATTGCTATTGGGAAGTGGCACCCATGGTCCTCCAAAGAAATTTGTGGAGAATCCTTTTTGTTCATAGTCAATTATCTCTGTTGATGTTGCATAGGGATTTTGATAGTTTATATCTGTCTTTGGTGAATATTTAAGAAATGTGTTAAAGTCTACCTTTACTCCTCCTTTTTTACTTCCCATACCTGATTTTGAGGTAATAACGATAACCCCGTTAGCCGAACGTGCCCCCCATATTGAAGTTGCTGCAGCGTCTTTTAAAATTGTAACACTCTCAACATCATTTGGATTTATAGAACTAAGTGTTCCCTGAATCGCAAAGCCGTCAACAACAATAAGTGGTTGAGCTGTTGCAAGCAGACTTGTCTGTCCCCTTATCTCAAAAGAGACATTTCCGTTCACATCCATTTTTGTCTGGACCCCTGCTGCTGTTCCGATAAGTCTCTGGCCCAGATTTGTTGCTGGTTTTTCAAGTTGCTCTGCCTTTATGATATTAAAGGACCCTGTTGCTCTCTCTTTAGATAATGTCTGATATCCGGTAATAACTATATCTTGAAGTGCAATGTTATCTATTGCAAGTTCCTGATTGTAGATGAGCGACTCTCCTGTTACTGTTACTTGTTGCGAAAGCATACCGATTGAAGAAAAAAGCAGTTTGTCACCATTTTTTACCTCCAGGGTATATTCACCCTTGTTATCGGAAAAAGCACCTGTCCTGGCAGTGAGATTCTGAATGGAAACACCGGGCAGGGGTAGTTTTGTCTCATCAAAGACAACTCCCTTGATTATTTTTACTCCTTGTTTTCCGTTTTGACCCACAGAAGGTTCTGCTTTTGCATTTTTGAACTCCTTTGGTGATAATGTAATTTGCTTTTCAACAATTTTAAAAGTAATGTCGGTACCTGCAAGAAGCTTGTTCATTAATGGAACAATTTCCTCTTTTGCTGCATTTATAGATACTTTCTTATTTACATCAACCAGTGAGTTGCTGTAAACAAATGTAAAAGAAGTCTGTTTCTGGATCTCCTTTAAAACATTAATAAGAGGAACATTTTTAAAATTTACTGTAACGCTTTGTGCCAGCAAGGTTTTTGCCGGAACCACAAAACAAAACAGAAATAATAAGAATCCTGCAGACAATAGGATTCCGGATGATTTCTTCTGTTCTTTCATAGTTTTTTTATGTGTTTTGGTTATATCCTATATACACATAAAAACATACCCGTCCCTAAAAAATCTGCTATCTGAAAAATAGTGTGACTCTGCTGTCTTTTATAGAATAACCGATATTTGAAGTGATTTTCAGGAGTTCCAGTACCTGTGTAATAGATTCTGACTTAAAGTTAGCAGTAAAATTGTATTTGAGCAGCTCCGGGTCCTTGGCAATGAAACTTACACCATACCACCGCTCCATCTTCTTTACAACCTCTTCCAAAGGAGTGTTTTCAAAAATAAGATAACCATCTTTCCATGAAGTATTCAGATGAATGTCTGCTTGTCCTCTTTTCCCTTTTAATCTTGAATTATCAGGAATAACTATCTCTTCCAGAGCGTTTACAGCAATTTCCTGTTTGTTGCTTTCCCTAATAAGAGTTACTGCACCGGAAACCAATGTGAATTTCAACACATCATCGTTATCATATGATGAGAGGTTGAATTCAGTTCCAGTAACCTTAACGGTTATGCCTTTTGAGGTCTTGACGTACATTGGCCACTCTTTATTGGAAACAACCTTAAAATAACCCTCTCCGCTGAGTTCCACCATTCTGAATGTAGAATCAAACTTGTCCGGACATTTAAGGTTGCTGCAACTGTTCAGCCAGACCTTGCTGCCGTCCGGCAGTTCCACAAGACCCTTGACACCGGGATTGACTTCATAATTCATTGTAACTCTGCTCTGAACCGGGATCTCAGCCTTGGCAGTTATATAGCTTTGTTCTACCTGAACCAGCTTTTTTGAATATGAATAATACTGATAGCCGGCAAATATTGTAATCGGGAGAACAACAATTGCCGCAGCCTTCATAAATATAGTCTTATAGGATAGGCCGGGTTTGATCTTCTTCCTTATGTCGGAACAAACATCACTGGTAGCTTCCTGATCAGGAAAATTGTCAAAAACCCATGCAGTTTTCTTTGAGTGGAAATCCTTTGCATTCTGCTCACTCTCCTCAATCCAGTTCATCACTATCTCCCTCTCTTTGACAGATGCAACTCCCTTAATGTACCTTTTTAAAATATCGTCATTCATATCTTTTATAAATATCTCCCCATTAATAATACACATATAATTTGCTGTCCCTTAAAATATCCCCAGATAATCTTTCAACCTTCTTCTGAACAACTTCAATGCCAGGCCTATATGATATTCAACAGCTTTTACTGTTATCCCCCTTTTTATTGCTATTTCGTCGTATGTAAGGCCATATTTTCTGCTTAGCACAAAAGTTTCTCTAATCTTTTCAGGTAGAGCGGAGTATGATTTTTCAATAAGTCTTTCGAGGTCCAGTGCATCAATTCTTTCCCCAACATAATTACTGGACAAGGTGCCTATATGTGCCTGAATTTCCCTCTTTTCCAGATTATCTGCCGATGAACAGAATTTTTCCCTCAATAGATTAAGAGCCTTGTTCCTTGCAATCGTGAAGGTATAGGAACGAATATTGAAATCGGGATTCAGCGTCTCTCTGGAGTTCCACAGTGCTATAAATGTCTCTTGAGCAATATCCTTGGCTAACATTGTATCTCTGAGAAACTGGTTTGCAAAGAATACAACATTATTGAATTCGGTCTTCAAAAAAGCTTCAAATGCCTTTTCACTGCCACCTTTAATAGCTTCAATAATGTTTCTGTTTAGCTTGTCCGACACCTTGGGAAATTTTTTCAAAGGTATATTTTATTTAATTACGAAAGATTTGTGTATCTTGGAAAATATTAAAAAAAGCTATTTGAGACTTTACATCAAAAATATGGTTTGTATCCGCTGCAAAATGGTAGTGAAATCCGAACTTGAAAAACTTGGGCTGCATTACTCTATTGTAGAGCTGGGAGAAGTAGAAATAAAGGAGAGCATAGACTCTGTTCAGAAAGAGGCCTTAAATTCTGCCCTTAAAAAATCGGGTCTTGAGCTGATGGACGACAAAAAGAATGTGCTCATTGAGAAAATCAAAAACATTATTATAGACGTTGTACACTATTCAGAAGAGGATCTTAAGATAAACCTGTCTGACCATATCAGCAAAAAACTGGGCCACGATTATACATATCTCGCCAATCTTTTCTCCGAAGTAGTCGGTTCGACTATAGAAAAATTCTTTATCGCCCATAAAATTGAACGGGTAAAAGAGCTGCTCGTTTATGACGAGCTGTCTCTGACAGAGATTGCATACAGAATGAATTACAGCAGTGTGGCACATCTCTCCAATCAGTTCAAGAAAATCACCGGTCTTACGCCATCACATTTTAAGGAGCTTAAACACAAGCGCCGCATAATGCTTGAAAATCTGTGAATGATGTAACTCTTCACAAGAGTTATGTAACACTTTCCCATACATAAGATATTAAGTTTGTGACACTATTTTTATAGTGCATAAGTTATTAATATGATAATATCTAAGAGTATGGCTAATATGGAGGTGGAAAAGGGGAAGGCACTCATTATTGTTGAAATAATCGAATATGTGCCAAAATCGGTTGTTATAAGAACTATAATTAAAAAATCGACGGGAAGTATAAGTGCCATGGCAATGGACACAGGAGAGGTCCTGACAGAGAAAATCTCCCCTTTTGATACATTCGCACAGATAATTGATGGTAAGGCCGAAATTGTTATTGACGGCAAATCAAACATACTTGCAACAGGTGAATCAATCATTATTCCTGCACATACACCCAACTTAGTAAGAGCAAATGAACGGTTTAAAATGATCTCTACTATCATTAAAAGCGGATACGAGCAAATGTGTGAATGATGTAACTTATTTATAAACTTATGTAACACATAAAGACTCGAAACATAAGACCTTTATATCGGAATCTTGAACAATTAATAAGTCATTCAAAAAAATAAAATCATGAGTTTAGGTAAAGTGTTATTAGGCACATTGGCAGGAGTTGCCGTAGGTGCAATGTTAGGAGTACTATTCGCTCCGGAAAAGGGATCTGTCACACGTAAAAAAATCTCCAGAAAGGGTGATGATTATGCTGATTCATTAAAGGATAAGTTTAATGAGTTTGTAGATGGTATTACCGAAAAATTCGAGGAGGTAAAAGAGTCCGTAAAGGAAAAGGTTGAGGAAGAAGTTGAGAAAGAGAAGTCTGCAATGAGTTAATGTTATTCGAAATGGAAGAGCAAGCAAATATCCTGGAGTCCCTTTTGGGAAGAGCAGAAGAATACGGTAAAACAAGCCTTGAGTTGTTCAAACTTAAAGCTCTGGACAAAACATTGGGTGTTGTATCCTCAATCATATCGCGTACAGTTGCCTTTGTATTTATTTTCACGTTCTTCCTGATGGGGACAATAGGAGTTGCTTATCTGCTGGGCGATGCTCTTGGGAAGTTATGGTTAGGGTTTTTTATAGTAGCTGCGTTTTATGGAATTATAGGGTTTGTTCTCTATTTCTTTCTGAACAACCGCATGAAAAGGCTTTTTGGTGATTTTCTTATTAAACAGGTTTATAAATAGAGGAATATGCAAAAAATAACTTCCACCACCGGGCTAAAGGAGGCAATCACACAACTGAGTTATGAGCATGCTCTCCAGGGAGAATTGTTAAAGGAACAATTCAGCATTACCGTGGACAGGTTAAGGCCTGTCAACCTTATCAAGGACACATTCAGCGATGTGGTGAAGTCGCCCGATCTCGTAAGTAATATAATTAACACCTCGTTGGGTTTGGCAGCAGGTTATCTGACCAACAGAGTATTTGTCGGTTCACACGGCGGTCTTCTTAAAAGACTTCTGGGCAACATAATACAGATGGGGGTGACTACAGTAATTGCAGTTAACCCAGATGTTGTCAAGTCTTTTGGGATGAAAATACTGCAAACCATTTTGAGTAAAAAGGAGAAGGATAAATAATCAAATTTTACTATGGAAAAAGATATTAATTTGCCGTTTTATGTAAGGGCCTCACTGTTTTTTGTGGGACTTTATGCTTTAATATCTATGCTTTCCATAGCTCAGGGAATAATCATACCTCTCGTCTTTTCTACCTTCCTTGCCATTGTCCTGCATCCTGTGGTGCATCTGTTGGAACGCATGAAAATCAACAGAGTTGTCGCTATTACCATTGCCCTTATTCTTAGCATTGTAATTATAGCCGGTCTTGGTACTTTTCTGGTTTCACAGGCATCCAGGTTCAGCGAGTCGTGGCCAATCCTGGTGGAAAAATTTACAGAACTTATTAATCAATCCATAAGCTGGGCATCAGGGTATTTTGATATAAGTTCAGAAAAAATAATTGACTGGATTGCAAAATCCAAGGGTGAGCTGATGAATATAAACAGCACCTCAATAGGTCAGACATTGGTTTATGTGGGGAGTGGGGTATTCGGGCTGATTCTTTTACCTGTTTATATTTTTATGATTTTGTTTTATGAGCCTCTGCTGCTGGAATTCTTCCGAAGACTTTTCGGGTCGGACAACCGCAAAGAGGTAAGCGCAATAATCACAGAGACAAAAACCGTGATCCAGCGATACATCTCGGGTTTGTTCATAGAAGCAATCATAATTGCAGCTATGAATTCTACTGTACTTCTTATATTGGGCATCGAATATGCGATTCTGCTCGGTGTTATTGGCGCATTGCTCAACGTAATTCCATATATCGGAGGTATTGTTGCAGTCGCATTGCCAATGATTATTGCTCTGGTAACCAAATCATCGGCATGGTATGCTGTTTATGTTCTGGCAGGCTATTATTTCATTCAGCTTGTGGACAATAACTACATTGTTCCAAAAATTGTGGCTTCCAAGGTTAAAATCAATGCACTGGTTTCAATTATAGTGGTTTTCGCATTTGGTGCGCTTTGGGGTATTCCCGGAATGTTTGTCTCAATCCCTCTTACAGCAATCATAAAACTCATTTTTGACCATATTGAGCCATTAAAGCCATGGGGCTTTTTACTGGGAGACACAATGCCATCTTTTACAGATATAAAATTTCATCTGATTAAAAAGGCAAAGAAATGAATCAGGCAAATCCAACGGTCGTAGTATTCCGGAATTTTTTTCAGGAAGTGGGTCAGTTAGCAAGTTTCTCCCTAAAATTTTTCAAGCAGGTCTTTGCTCCTCCCTACGAATTCGATGAGTTAGTCAAGCAATCATATATTGTAGGATATAAATCCTTGCCACTTGTAGGGATAACAGGGTTCATAATGGGTCTTGTACTTACTATTCAATTAAGACCTACTCTCGTAGATTTTGGTGCAGAGTCGTGGTTGCCTGCAATGGTGGCCCTCTCAATAATAAGGGAAATAGGGCCGGTAATTACAGCACTAATCTGTGCCGGCAAAGTGGGTTCAGGCATAGGGGCAGAAATTGCTTCCATGAAGGTAACGGAACAGATTGATGCCATGGAGGTTTCCGGCATTAATCCCTTCAAATATATTGTTGTGACAAGAATAGTTGCAACAACTCTAATGATACCCCTGCTTGTGATTTTCTCTGATTTCATTGCGCTAATGGGTTCTTTCCTTGCTGTCAATATAAAATCTGATGTCAGCATAACTCTGTTTATAACCCAGGTTTTTGATTCACTCGATTTCATGGATGTTATCCCTTCTCTTATAAAGGCTCTGTTCTTTGGATTTTTTATTGGATTGATTGGCTGCTATAAAGGGTACACCTCTTCCAACGGGACAGAAGGGGTTGGAGCTTCGGCAAATTCTGCTGTAGTGGTTGCTTCCTTGCTGGTTTTCATAATAGATATGATTGCTGCTCAGATTACAAGTTTATTCACCTAGTATATTATGGAAACTGATAAGACCAATAATTACGAGGTTGAGGTTAAAAACCTCCAGATATCATTCGGCAAAGATGATGTTCTTACAGACCTTAGCCTAACACTTAAAAAGGGTGAAAATCTTGTTGTGTTGGGGAAATCGGGTAGTGGAAAATCTGTTCTGATAAAGTGCATTATCGGTTTAATTGACCCCGATGAGGGAACCATTATGGTTCAGGGTAATAATATAGGGGAGCAGGATGACAAGAGTCTGAACCTTATCCGCAATAAGGTGGGATTTCTTTTTCAGAGTGCCGCACTGTATGACTCAATGTCAGTAAGAGAAAACCTCGAGTTTCCTCTTAGGAGGCAAAACACTGTCAAGGGGAAAAAGCTTACCTCTCTTGTTGAAGATGCTCTTGAAAATGTAGGATTATCTGATGTCATTGACAAGATGCCTTCTGAACTTTCTGGCGGTATGAGAAAAAGAGTCGGTCTTGCAAGAACTCTCATTCTTAAGCCGGAGATTATGCTTTATGACGAACCTACAACAGGGCTGGATCCCATTACATCAACCGAGATAAGTTCTCTGATTGTCCATATTCAAAAAAAATACAAGACATCTTCAATAATCATTACCCACGACATTGCATGCACAAAAAATGTTGCTGACAGGATTATAGTAATACGTGACGGAGTTTGTGCAGCAGAAGGAACTTATAAGGAGCTGGAAAATTCCGAAGATCCCTGGATTCGGTCCTTCTTTGAATAAAAACAACTAATA